>Ga0335073_10000927_pt1 | contig 38682 bp, 50 predicted proteins | sample Lox_Sample_22_FD_207093 | JGI IMG/M metagenome (GOLD analysis project Ga0335073, IMG submission 207093) | Soil microbial communities from Loxahatchee National Wildlife Refuge, Florida, United States - Lox_Sample_2.2 | ecosystem: Environmental > Terrestrial > Soil > Wetlands | place: USA... | reverse complement strand
GAGCCAACTCGGTGCTTCAAGTGGCAACTGGATCTCCTTGTCCTTGACTACGCCCCAGGGCAAGGCCTGGCGACGCCAATTTGCATCGCCAGTGTCGTCTTCGGGTTCCGGCGCATCTATGTCCTCAGGTCCAGCAAACCGGGAGGGCCTCTGGACATTGGGATAAGCAGATCCCGCAACCACCGCGATTCCGGGGGATTTTGAGCGGAGCGAGGTCCCGAAACTACGAGGAACCGACCGGCAGCCCGGCCTTGCGGCACTCGGACGCGATCGCCCGCGCCGCCTGGTGCGTGTACGCGCCGGCCGCGAACACCGACTGGCAGGTGTCGCGCGCCTGGACGCCGCACTGGTGGACCTGTTCCGCCCCTGTGTCGGCGGGGATCGTCGCGTAGATGCAGCCGGACTTCGAGCCCGGTCCGGACGACGCCAGCGAGATCACGAGCACGACCGCGAGCACCGCGACCGTCCCGAGAACACCACCGACCATCCACATCTCGCGCGTGGACAGGCGGCGGCGCGCGCGGAGGGTTTCGGCATGTCCGGGCGGAATGATCAGCACGCGGCGGAGTCTAGGCACTCCGTGTGCCACGATCGATCGAAGGCCCGTGCTCGTCTTCGCGCTCCACATCTTTCACCACAACGTTGCGAGCAGGGCGCAGATCGATTACGTCGCGCTTGCCCTTGGCGCCTTCGCGAGTTGGGTCGGACTCCCCGGGCCCGGCGAACCGCTGCTGATCGCGGCGGCCGTCATCGCCGCGAAGCACAAGCTCGACATCACTCCGGTCCTGATCTGGGCGTTCGTCGGCGCGGTTGCCGGCGGTCTGATCGGCTGGCTGGTCGGTTGGTTCGCGGGCAGGACGGTGATGACCGCGCCGGGTCCGCTTCGAAACCTGCGCCTGCGAGCCGTGGAGCGCGGGGAGGAGGTGTTCGACCGGCTCACGGTGATCGCGATCCTGCTCACGCCCGCGTGGGTGGCAGGAATCCATCGCGTGGGCCCGGTCGTCTACAACATCACGAACGTCGTGAGCGCGGTGGTGTGGGCGGTCGGCATCGGGCTGGCCGCTTACTACGTCGGGCCACCGGTGCTCGACATTCTCTCCGACGTCGGCACCATCACCGCGATCGGGCTGGTGTTGCTCGTGCTCGTCGGGGTCGGGCTCGAAATCCGCCGCCGCCGGCGCCACCGGTTCCGCTAGCTAGAGCTTCGTCCCCGCCCAGGAGATCACCTTGGCGGGCACGACCGGCGCGCCCACGTTGAGGTCGATCGACTCGTGGGGGACGAGCGGGATCGACCGCGGATCCTTCGTCCACGGCTGGGCGTTGACGAACGCGGTCACCTTGCCCTTGTTGCCGGCGACGTCGGTCGTGGTCAGCGGCTGCCGCCACTCGTCGAAGAACGTGCCGAGCGTGTACACGCGGGCGGTCGGCGACTCGATGTGGATAACGCCGTCGCTGGCGTGGGTGTGGAGCCAGTAGTAACAAGTCTGCGCCCCGTAGAACCGGCCGTACGGCGTGTTCTCGTAGACGGGACCGATCAGGCCGATCGCGGCCGGAAGCGCGCGCGGCTGCCCGTTGACGTACACCTGGAGGTGGGCGTGGATGTGGTAGGCGAGCTGTTCGATCGGCGCGCACTGCACTCCGTCGACGGTGGCGCCCTGGGTCGTGGTCGCGGCCGGCGCGAGCTCGGGGCCCTGCTCGAGCGGGATGCCCTCGGGGCCGATCGACGGCTGTGCGCTCGTCGTCGCGCTGGCGCTCGCCGCCGAGGTGGCCGACGTCGTCGCCGACGAGCTCGATGAGCTGCTCCCCCCGCACGCGGCAAGCAGCGCGGCCAGCGGGAGCAGTGTCAGCACCCGGCGGAAGGTCATCCCAACGTCGAACGGTAGCTGGCCGCCCTTGATAAGTTCCGCCCGGATGTCTGAGTCCGCCCCCGCCGCCGATCTCCCGATGACTACGGCACTCGACTTGCCCGGGATGCGGATCCGCGAAAACCTCGGCGTCTGCTACGGGCTCGTGGTCCGCAGCATGGGCTTCACGGGCGGGGTCGCCGCCTCGTTCAAGGGCCTGCGCCGCGGCGAGATTCCCGAGTACACGCAGCTCCTCGAGGACTCACGGCGCCACGCGATCGATCGCATGTCCGACAACGCCCGCCTGCTTGGCGCCGACGCGATCGTCGCGGTTCGCTTCGACTCCTCAGAGATCGGACAGCAGTTCACCGAGATCGTCGCCTACGGGACGGCGGTCAAGGTCGATCGCGTCCCGTAGCCGAGCATGTTGCTGGGCGACGCGGAGCGCGAGCAGCTCTACGAGACGCTCAAGCGCCACGCCGCCGAGGGTCGCCTCGACCTGGCCGAGCTCGAGCGGCGGGTCACGCTGGTGGCCGAGGCCGATACCCGCGAGGCGGCCGCCGCCGCGGTAGCGGACCTGCCGCCGCTCGCGGCGACCACCAACCCCGATCGCCGGCCCCGCCGCGGGCGTGGCCACGGCGAGGTCGACAAGCCGGATCCGGACTGGCGGCCCACCAACGAGCGCTTCCGTGACCCGCGGACTCGCAGGGTTCTGCGCGTTTGGGTGGATCCCTCCGGGGACCGCCACTACGTGGCGGAGTGAGTTCGCGCGCTAACGCGTGGACTTCTTGACGGCGCTGCGTGCCTTGCCGACCGCGTTCTTGGCCTTGCCCTTGAGCTCCTCGCCGGCCCCTTTGGCCTCGGTGCCCCTGTCGCCGGTGGCGGCGCCGCCGGCGCGCTTCATCCGGCCCTTGGTCTCTTCGGCCTTGCCCTTGACTCGTTGCGTTCGATCTCCCATCGGGGCTCCCTTTCTACGTGGGTGCTTTAGCTACGGCTACCCGCGCGGGAGTGGTGGAACACCTCGGCCAGGACGCGCGGCCAGTGCTCGCGGAGCGCTTCGTGGCCCATGAACAGCCCGAGGTGACCGCCGGAGCTGATGTGCCGCGTGACGAGCTCGGACGGGGTTGAGGCGTAGTCAGCCAGCGCGAATACCTGGTCGGGCGGTGTGATGTGGTCGGTGGCGCCGGCAAGCAGGTTCAGCGGCATTTCGAGCCGGCCGAGGTCGACCTTCTGGCCGCGGACCTCGAGCGAGCCGGCGATCAGCGCGTTGTCGCGGAACAGATGGCGGACGATCCACAGGTAGAAGGCGCCCGGGACGTTCTGGGTGTGCTTGAACCAGTCCTCGAACTCGCGGTAACGCGCGACGTGAGCGGGGTCGTCGAGGTTCAGCAGCAGGTCGATCTGCCGCGAGATCTCGGCGCCGGGCTGGATCATGATGAAGCCGGTGAGCATGTGCCGGCCCTCGAGGATCCCGCCGCCGGACGCGACGAGCGCCTCGTAGAAGCGGAGGTTGCCGTCCGGCGCTACGCGGCGCATGACCTCATGGATCACGGGCTCGCCGGCGTGGAAGTCGATCGGCGCCCCGGCGATCGTGAGCGTGTTGATCCGCTCGGGATAGAGGGCGGCGTAGATCGTCGCGAGCCAGCCGCCCTGGCAGTCGCCGATCAGGTTGACGCGGCCCCCGCAGTGCTCGACCGCGCGGTCGACGATGTCGATGTAGTCCTCGATCGACGCGTCTTTCGAGTCTCGGGTGGCGCCGACCCAATCGAGCGACAGCGCCCGCTCAAGACCGGCCTCGACGATCGTCCGCATCTGGCTCTGCTCGGCCGAGTAGTCGACGATGCACGAGTCGTGCCCGGCCTGGGGGGGCAGCACCAGGGTTGGCATGACCCGCCGCCGCGACACCGAGAAGTCGCGGAGGCGCGCCAGCGGAGTCTCGAACACGATCTCCTGCGGCGTGGTCCAGGACGGAGCGGTGCGATCCGCCGTCAGCGCGACCCAGCGCGGAAGGTCGAATGCGGCGGGCCCGCGCTCGAGCGCGGTGGCCCAGCACTTGCCGATCCCTTCGACGGCCGCGGCGCAGCCGTCGAGCCAGCTGTCGAGAAGACCCGTTGCCATGCTTGGCGCGAGAGCCGGGGGGCATTGGGGCACGACATTCATATTCGACCTCCTTGCGAAGAAACCGCGAAATTCCTGCGAAACACCGTTAACTGGCGAAGCACCGGCGGTAAACCCACCGGTGCTTCTGAATAACGGCTGTTAGCGAACGCTACTAACGCTCGGTGACGGACGCGTTACTTGAGGAAGCTGCGCGCCGTCGTGGTGTAGGTGCCGGCGAGCTCCTTCGAGACGTCGACCTGGGCCTCGATCAGGCTCTTGAGCCACTCCTGCTGGGTCAGGCCGGCGAGCTTCAGCTGCAGCTCGGCGGTCCGGTCGACGGCCTTCTCGTACGAGTCGAGGTAGAGGTTGCCGGCCTTGCGGGCGGCCGCCCACACCTGCTCGTTGCTCTCCTTGACCTGCTCGAACGCGGCGTCAAACGAAGGAACGCCGGTCTTGGGGGAAGTCGTGGTTGCCATGAAACGTCTCCTTGGAGGATTCGGGATCAGTGTGCTTGCAGCTTAGCAGCTTTCTTGCAAGCGGTTAGCAACACGTACGCCGTTGACGGCGGCCGGTTACACCCGCGCCGGGAGGGTCTGAGGCGTAGGCTGCGGCCGCCCGCCCTTCCCGTCACAACGAGGAGCTCAACGTGACCGACCACGTCTATTCCGTCAGCGAGATCGTCGGCTCTGCCCCCGGGTCGATCGACGATGCGATCCGCAACGCGCTGGACCGCGCTCGCAAGACCCTCCGCCATCTCGATTGGTTCGAGGTCACCGAGATTCGCGGCCACCTCAAGGACGACGGCTCGATCGACTACTTCCAGGTCGGGCTGAAGGTCGGCTTCAGGCTGGAGAACTGATCGCCACCTCGCGCGTCGCGGGGGCGAGGTGGACCACGCGCAGCGGCGTGAGCTGCGCGCTGTAGATCGCGAGCGTCCCGCGGAGCAGCGAGGAGGCGACGACGTAGCCCTGGCCGGCGTCGAGTTCGAATGATCCGTAGGGAGATCTCGCGTGGGCGAGTACCCGGCCCGTGGCCGCGTCGACCTTGTCGATCACGCCGCTGTAGCCGCTTGTCACGTACGCGAAGCGGCCCGCGAACGCCACGTGCTGCGGTCCGGCGCCGACCCGAACCCGGAACAGGATCCGCTCCTCGACAGCGTTGAACACCGTCACGTCGGGGCTGTCGGCCGAGGTGACCCACGCCTGGCGACCGTCGGGGCTGAACGCCACGTCGTGGGCGGGGAATCCCGGGTCGAACCGCCCGATCACATGCGGATGCGCTACGTCCGCAGTGCTGAGGATCACGATCGTGCGCGCCGTCTCGCCGAGCGCGACCCAGGCGAGGTGACGCGGGGCGTCGAAGGCGAGGTGGTGCGCGCTCGCGCCGACCTCGACCGTGCTGGTCACGCGAGGATCGCCGAGATAGATCACGGTGACGGTCCCGCGAGCGTCGTCGGTGACGTAGGCGTAGGCGCCGCCCGGCGCGATCTCGGCGATGTGCGGAGTGCCGAAGCCTCCGATCACGCGCCTCGGCCTGAGCGTCTCCCGATCGAGCACGGTCACCTTGCCGGCCGCCGCGCTGGTCACGACCACGCTCGAGCACGCGCCGCTGTTGGCGGCGACGTCCTCGGGGTCGTCCGCGATCGCGAGTCGCCGGACCACGCGCCCACTCGGAAGATCGACGACCAGCAGCCGGTTCTCGGTCTCGGCGGTGACGAGCGCCTGGACGGGTGGGATGGCGGCGGGCGCGTGTCGGACGGCCGGCGCGCCAACGGCCGCGACTGTCGCGACTGTCCTGACTGTCTTGCCTGTCGCGGCGGTCGTCTGGCGCGGTCGGTGGTGCGACCCCCCGCCGCATCCCGCCGCCAGCGCCCCCAAGATCATCGCGACGACGGCGGACCGCCTCCTCATCCGGCTGCCCCGCCCGCGGTGCAGCACCACCCGTCGAGCTCGGGGAATGCTTGCGCGGCGCCGCCGCTCGAGAACTGCTCCGAGATCCGCGACACCGCCTCGATCCGGGGAGCCCCGGTGACGCGGACGAACACCCACTGGTTCGCCGCCGGCCAGGTCACGAGGAGCCAGCGGCCGTCGGGCGACCAGCTGACCGCTTTGACCCCCGCGCCGGCGAGGACCTGGCGCGTCTGCCCTCCGCTCGCGACAGCGACTTCGCGACCGCCCAGGACGAGCGCGAGCTTCCGGGCGTCGGGAGCAAGCGCGCCGTCGCTCGCGGCGCCGGGCAGCGTGGTCCTCGAACTTAGGGCGCCGCTCGCCGAGTAAGTCCGCGCCTGGTGGCGCGAGAGCACGAGCAGGCGCCGGCCGTCGGCCGACCACGTCAGCTCGAACGGCCTCGGTCCCGGCGGCGTCGACCAGAGGATGCGCCCGGTGTCGCCGTCGCGAACGACCACGCGGCCGCGCGCGGTGACGTACGCGAGCTCGTATGGCCCGAGCGCCGCGCCCGGCCGCCACGCCGGAGCGACGCGCGCTACCCCTGTGGCGAGCAGGCGATCGCCGGTGCCGTGGCCGGTGACGACGCGGAGCGTACCCGCAGACAGGTACGCAACCCGATAGCCGCTCGGCGAGTACCAGCGCGGATCGCTGACCGCCGGCCGCGCGAGCGCCCAGCGGATCGTGCCGAGCGGATCGACCGCCGCGAGCCGATCGCCCGAGGCGACCGCGACGAACAAACCGTGCGGCGACCAGCTCGCCTGCTGCCACGGGCCGAGACGCCGCACCGAGCCGTCCGCGGCCGCCGTCCACGCCCCATCCGGCCCGGACACGAGCAGCCGGCCGGGGGAGGGCAGCGCGAACAGCGCCGGCGCCGCATGTTTCTCGCCGAGCGCCTGCTTGATCAGTCGCCCCACCGTCGCGCCCGCCGGGGACAGCACAAGCGCAGCGACGACGACCGCGAGCGCCGGCGCCGCCGCGAGGCGCCACCGCGGTCGCCGCGCCGCGTGCCGCTCGCGCTCGAGGTACGCGGACCGGAGGACATCCCACGCTCGGTTCTCGGCGCCGATCTCGTCCGGCGCACGAAACTCGCGCAGCCGGCGCTTCGTCTCGGCACTCACCGCTCCATCTCCTTGAGCCTGGTCTCGAGGGAGTCAAGGCCTCGCCGCAGGCGCGAGTTCACCGTTCCGCGCGGGAGGTCGAGCGCACGCGCGATCTCGCCGGGGCTGTAGTCGAGCAGGTAGCGGAGCACGATCACCGCGCGATGCTCGGGGGACAGCGCCGACAGCGCCGCGAGCACCTCCTGCGAGTAGCGGCCCAGCGGGACCTCGGGCGGCGAGGGTGGTTCGGCGCCGGCATCGGCGGTCTCGCGCCGCGCGGCCCGCGCCCGCGCCCAGTCGATCGCGCGGTTGGCCACGATCGTGCCCAGCCAGGGGCCGAACCGGCGCTGACGGTCGAACCGGTCGAGCCGCCGGATCGCCGCCAGGAATGCCTCCTGGGCGATGTCCTCGGCGGCGGCGTGATCATGGACGATCAGAAACGCGGCGCGGTAGGCCCGCGGCCAGAAGCGCCGGAACAGCGCCTCGAGATCGGCCTCTGAGCCGGCCAGCGCCCCGCGGATGAGCGCCGCCTCAGACCGCGGCCGGCGCGCACGTAAGCGCCCGAGCTCGCCGGAGACGGCGACGCTCTCAGCCGCGGCCGGCACGGATTCACCCGCGGGGGACACGATCGATGCACATCGTCTCCCTTACGAGTCGGGACACGCAAGAGGTCCCTGCCACCGTGTCTCGCCACCGACGACGACATCGGTGGCGGTCAGGCCTAGCCGACGCGCGACCCCCATCGACGCGAGGTGGTCCGGATGGATGTGCGCCGTGATCGTCGCCACGCCTTGGGTCTGGAGCCACCCCACCATCGCGCCGGCGGCCTCGGTGGCGAACCCGCGGCGCTGGTACGGGGCGCCGATGATCCACGCGATCTCCGCCTCCGCGTCGCTGTCGAGCGTGGCCTGCACGGTTCCGATCGCGGCCCCGGTATCGCGCTCGCGCGCGATCCAGTTCAGCCATCCGCGGCGTCCGTCCGGCGAGCGCCCGACGGCCTGCATCGCGAACCGAGTCCGGAGCTCGTCGAGCGAGGGCGGCTTACCGCCCGTGTATTCGTAGAGGGCGGGGTCGCCCAGGACCTCGCGCATCTCGCCGGCGTGATCGACGCGAAGCGGCTCGAGCGTCAGGCGTGCCGTCTGGATCGGCTCGGCAGCGGGCCAGTCCACGACCACACCGTACGCCCTGCCCTCCGACCTCGTCCGCGCCACCCTCCATCTGCCGCCCGCGTCACCTTCCATCGGCTAGATAGAACGTTCTACTTGTGATAGGGTCGGGCGGCCGAGATGCCCAGCACCACCGAAATCCCCACGCGAGACCGCATTCCCACCCGCGACCGCATCCTCTACGCGAGTGCGGAACTGTTCCGCCGGCAGGGCTATGCGGGAACCGGTCTCAAGCAGATCGCCACCGAGGCCCGGGCGCCGTTCGGCTCGGTGTACCACCACTTCCCCGGCGGCAAGGAGCAGTTGGCCGACGACGTGCTCCGGACGGGCGGTCGGTTCTTCCTCGCGCTGTACGAGGCGATCGCCGACAGCGCACCGGATCTGCCCACTGCCGTGGCCGACTTCTTCGCCGGCGCGGCGCAGACGCTCGAGGCCACGGACTTCGCCGACGCCTGCCCGATCGCGACGGTCGCCGGCGAGATCGCGAGCACCCACGAGGTGCTTCGGCAGGCGACCGCGGACGTGTTCGAGTCATGGCTGGGCGCGGTCGAGCGCGACGTGGTTGCCGCGGGCGTTTCTCGCGATCGGGCCCGGCCGCTGGCGCTGAGTGTGCTCGCCGTGCTCGAGGGGGCGTTTCTACTCAGCCGCTCGCTGCGGACGACCGAGCCGATGACCGCATGCGGGCAGGCCGCGGTGGCGCTGGTTGACGCCGCCCTGACCCAAGAACCCACGACCCCGGAGGCGACCGCATGAACCACAAGACCAGTCTGATTGCCGGCGCCGGCGCGGCCATCGCCGCCCGCGCCCTGCTCCCGCGCCTGGCGCTCGTCAAGTTGCGCCGGGATCTTCGCCGGCTCAACGAGGGCGACTACGAGCCGCTGCTGGCGGGCTACGCCGACGATGCGGTTCTGCATTTCAACGAGGGGCCGCACCGCTGGTCGGGAGACCACCGTGGCAAGCCGGCGATCGAGCGGTTCCTCCGCGAGTTCACGGCGGCGGGGCTGAAGGGCGAGATTCGCGACCTGTGGATCGGCGGTCCTCCATGGGCGATGACGCTGATCGCGCGCTTCGACGATCGCGCCAGCGGACCGGGCGGCGAGGAGCTGTACTCGAACCGTGTCGTGATCGTCGCGCGAACCCGTTGGGGGAAGATCGTCGAGCACGACGACTTCTACGCGGACACCGGGCGGATCCTGGCGTTCGAGGAGAAGCTGCGGTCGCTCGGAGTCGGACCGGTGGCCGGCGAGCGCCCCGTCGCCGCCTAACCCGTCAAGGCCCGATCACGGCCTGCGCCTGCGTCGTGTGAGCGGCGAGGCGGCCTTCGTCATCGCGTAGCTCGGTCTCCACGACGATCACCGTTCGGCCGACGCGCAGCGGCCGGGAGGTCGCGGTGACGTGGCCCTCGCGAATCCCGCGTAGGAAGTTGGTCGACGATGAGATCGTCGCCGTGCCGGCGCCGGGCGGAAGGTTCAGGAACGCGCACGTGCCTCCCATGTTGTCCGCGAGCGACATCAGCACGCCGCCGTTGAGGGCCCCGCCGGCGGTGCAGAGCTCCGCCCGCCAGGCGAGCCGGCCGACCACTTCCTCGGGGCTCGCGGACACGACCTCGATCCCGAGCGTGCCGATGAACGGGACGGCCGCCAGCAGGTCGGTCAGGTGGTGATCTGACGACGAGTCGGTCACTCCACGTTCCACCCGAAGTAGACCTCGGTACTGCAGACCTCCTCACCCCGGAAGCTCAAGACCTCGGTGTTCCTTCCTGTGTGTCCATCCGCGTGTTTTACCTCGTACGTCACGATCACCTCGTCTCCGGATTCGATCAGTCGGACGAACTCGAACGTCTGTCCCTGGCCGGCGCCCGGCCAGCACCGCTCGAAGTAACCGTCCCGGTCGAGTCCGACGTCGACCGGGCTGGAGAAGGTGAAGTCGTCGGTGAAGCTCTGCTCGATGACCTCGCGATCGCCGGCCGCGAACGCGAGGTAGATGTCGCGGGCACGGCGAAGTCGGTCGCTGTCGGCCATGGCCAGATCGTATGGGTAGAGGCGGTGCGGGGCCTCGCCGACGGTGACCTGCATTACACGACAAACGGCAGCGTCAGGCCCGACGTTGTCGACGTGCGCACGATAATCGCGGCCAACACGGCACGGTCGGCCGAAGACGCCTCGGTTGCCGTGTAATGCAGGTACCCGGTGGCGCGGGACGCCACCTGGTCACAAATCGCCGCCGGCCGGGAGTTAACTCGTGCGATGGGTGGCTGGGAGTCCGAGAGCGACGAACGTGTGCTGGCGGCGGCGCCGCGGGATCCGGTTGCGTTCGCGGCGTTCTACCACCGCTACGAGCGCTCGATGCTGGCCTTCTTCCTGCGGCGCACGGGCGACGCGGAGCTCGCGGCCGACCTGACCGCCGAGGTGTTCGCCGCGGCCCTGGATGCCTGCGGGCGCTTCCGGGCGGGTGAGGCGCCGGCGACCGCGTGGCTGTTCGGCATCGCTCAGCACAAGCTCGCGAAGAGCCGGCGGCGCGGCGTCGTCGAGGACCGCGCGCGCCGACGGCTCGGGATGGCGCCGCTCGTCATCGACGACGACGACCTCGAGCGGATCGAACGCCTGGCCGGCGAGGACGACGCCGGTGAGGGTCTGCTCGAGAGCCTGCCGCCCGACCAGCGTGACGCGATCCGCGCCCGAATTCTCGAGGAACGCTCGTACGAAGAGATCGCCGGCGAGCTGCGGTGCTCGCAGGCGGTCGTGCGCAAGCGAGTGAGCCGAGGCCTCGCGCGTCTCCGTAACCAGCTCGAAAAGGAGAGCCGATGACGATCCTGCCCCAGCTCGAGTCCGAGCTGCTCGGCGCCCACGCGCGCCGGGCAGCTCGGCGGGGGCGGCTGCCGCGGCGTTCGCCGGCGCCTGGGGTGTTCGCGGTCGTGCTGGGGATGACCGCTGCGATTGCGGTTGCGGTCGTCGCGGTCGTCTTGATCCGCCAGCACCACGGGAGCGTCGGGGGAGGCGGAGGAGCCGCGAGTCCGCCACCGGCGGCACCGGAGCCTCCGCCGCTGCCGAGCAAACCGACGCGCGATCAACAGCGTGAGGAGCAGTACATATTCCGGGCGCAGTCGGCGGTGTCGCGTAGCTGCTCACGCGGCCAGGCGAGCCCGTTGCCCCAGCCGACGGTCAGTCAGGGCGCCCCGAGTCAGGCGTTGCTGTCGATCCTGGGCGTGCTCCGCCGTCCCGCGCAACCGACCGACAAGCTGCCGACGCGAGTACTCGGGCGCAACCACCAGGTGATCCCCAACGGCAGCCTTCCGCCAGCCAAGGACATCTACGTCCGGTACATACGACGCGCTCGCTGGCGGTTCGGCGCCGGCTACTACATCGTTCCGGCCGGCGACGTGAACGCGCAAGCCCCGCCGGTGAGGCCCGGTTGCGCCGCCGCCCAGCGACGGGCGCTCCAGCGGGAGCTCCCGCAGATCCCGCAACGTCTGCGTGCCCCGACGCTCGCGCTCGAGCGGACCTTCCTGGCGCAGACGCGCTACTCGTCCGAGCCGCACGAGGGCATCTGCCTGCTCGCGCTCAACTCGACGGGCGGGGGCGACGTGCAATGCGGGAGCACGGCCACCGACATCGAGCAGGGACACACGACCGGGACCGGCGGCCCTACTGGCGTGCCGGTCGCATACGGCGTGATTCCCGACGGCGTCGCGACGGTGACGCTCCGATACGGGCGAAACCGGTTCACGGTCCACGCGATCGGCAATGTCTGGATTCTGCCGCTGCACGGACGCCAGCCGCAGTACGGCTTCCCGGACAAGATCGTGTGGCGGTCGGCCGCCGGCACCGTGATCAGGACCGTCCAGGGCCCGTGACCGCTTGCGCGAGCTCCTTCGAGTGTTGCCACAGCGCCTTGTCGAGCGTGCGAATGCTCACGCCGGCATCGCGCGACAACTCGCGACACGCGGAGAGGTACGCGAGCCAGAAGCTCACCGGATAGGTCGAGCGGGCCTTGACGCCGAGCGACTCGAGCGCGCGGACGTCCAGGATCGGGTAGTCGTCGGGATACGCGAAATACAGAAGCGTCGACGCGGTGGGCACGCCGACGCCCTCGAGCTCGAGCAGCGCCGCGATCCTGGTCTCTTCATCCGCCGCTCCGAGCGCGCGGCGGGTGGCGTCGACCACCGCGGACTCGGTGTTCGCCGCGACCTTGGGGCGGCTGCGGACGGTCTTCCACGAACACACGTCGATGAACTCGGCGCGCGTGTAGTAACCGCGATCGCGCGCCGCTACTCCGACCGCCAGCCGTGAAGGGTCATCGGAGCCCGGAAACCGGGCCGCGAGCGCCGGAATCTCCTCGGCGGGGAACTGCAGGACGAAGGACCGGGTCGGTCCGGGCGTCAGTTCCGTCCGTTCCCGAACAGCTGCAGGAAGAACAGGAAGACGTTGAAGATGTCGAGGAAGATGCCGGCCGCGATCGGGACCGCGGCGTAGTTGTTCGCCCGCCGCAGGCGGTTGAAGTCGATGATCGTGAAGCCGCCGAAGATCACCAGGCCGAGGACTGCGTAGATGATGTTGGCCTGTGGGATCGAGACGAAGATCGTCACGAGCCCGAACACGATCAGCGCCAGCAGCGCCCAGAAGAGCGCTCTGGCATATACCGACAAGTCTCGGCGGGTGGCGTAGCCGAACGCTCCGCAGCCGGCGACGAACGCGCCGGTCGCGCCGGCGGCCTGCCATAGCGCGGCAGGGTCGGCGTTGGCGTAGACCGCGATAACCGGTGCAACCGCGAGCCCGAGCGCGAGCCCGAGGGCGAACAGCAACGCGACCGCTAGCTGCTCGCGCCCGCGCGAATTGGCGATGTTCAGGCCGAAGATGCAGGCGAACGCCGCGATGAAGAACAGGATTCCGGTGCCGCCGCTGAGATTGCGGCCGATGTAGGCGCCGAGCGCGGCGAAGCCGACGGTGACTGCGACCAGGCCCATGACCTGGCCGAAGACCGCTCGCGACTGGTCGCGGGTGAGGGTGGCGCCGCCGCTGTAGGCAGGGTCATAGGTCGACATACGTTGCTGCTCCTGACTCTGAGGTCGTCCCGGTTCGAACGCAAACGGTAGACGATGGTTCAAGCGCTGGTTAGCTCTTGACTAGTTATAAGCTAACTAGTATGGTGCTCGCCATGCCAACCGCAAAGAACCCAAGTCGCTCGCCGCTCGGACTGATCGTGCTCTGGCAGCTGTTCCAGGGCCCGATGCACGTCTACCGGATGCAGAAGATGTTCGAGGCCCAGGGCAAGGACCGCGTCGTGAACCTACGGTCGCGCGCCAGCCTCTACCAGACGATCGAGCGCCTCGAGCGCCACGGGCTCGTCGAGGTGTACGAGACGCGCCGAGAAGAGGGCTACCCCGATCGCGTCTTGTACGCGATCACCGATGCCGGACGAGAGGTCGCGCGCGAGTGGCTCCGCGAGATGCTGCACACGACCGACGGGGAGTACCCCGAGTTCATCGCGGCTCTGTCGATCCTGTTCGGCCTTCCGCCCGACGAGGCGAGGACCGAACTCGAGCTCCGGGCGGAACGTCTACAGGCGGCGCTCGACGCCACCGAGCAGTCGATGGCGGGCGCGCCGCCGGAGCTGCCCCGCCTGTTCCTGCTCGAGGAGGACTACCGAAAGACCTTGCTCGAGGCCGAGCTGTCGTGGCTCCGAGGCGTGATCGACGACCTGCGCGAGGGACGGCTCACCTGGAACGAGGAGTGGCTGCTCGAGTTGTTCGGGCGCTTCCTCGCGAATGACCAACAACGAAATCAGGAGGACGGATAGATGTCAGCGATGATCGAGGCTCGAGGCCTCACCAAGCGCTTCGGCAAGACCGTCGCGCTCGACGGCCTCGACCTTGTCGCCGAGGCCGGGCAGGTGGTGGCCGTGCTCGGCCCGAACGGCGCCGGCAAGACGACGTTCGTGCGTACGGTGGCGACGCTGCTGCGCGCCGACGCGGGCACGCTCCGGGTCGCCGGTTACGACGCCCGCAAGGAGCCGGCCGCGGTCCGGAGCGTGATCGGGCTCGCCGGGCAGTTCGCCGCGATCGAGCCGGCGATGACCGGGCGCGAGAACCTCGAGATGGTCGCGCGCCTGTTCGGACAGGGCCGCAAGGCCGCGAAGGCGAGCGCGGCCGCCGTGCTCGATCAGCTCGGGCTGACCGACGACGGCGATCGCCTCGCGCGCACCTACTCGGGCGGGATGCGACGCCGGCTCGACCTCGGCGCGAGCCTCGTCGGGGCGCCGCGGCTGCTGCTGCTCGACGAGCCGACCACCGGCCTCGACCCGCGCAGCCGGATCGAGCTGTGGGACGCGATCCGCAAGCTCGTCCAAGCGGGCACCGACGTGCTGCTCACCACGCAGTACCTCGACGAGGCCGACCACCTTGCCAGCCAGGTCGTGATCATCGACCACGGGACCTCAGTGGCCACCGGCAGTCCGGCCGAGCTGAAGCGCCAGATCGGCGGGAGCATCGTGGAGCTCCACGTGCGGACCGACGAGGACCTACCGCGGGTCGCCGACCTGTTGCGGCAGCTCGACCATGGCGAGGTCCAGATCGACGCCGCGACCCGACGGGTGAGCGTGCGCGTCGACTCCGGTGGCGAGGCGCTCATGGAGGCGCTCCGATCGATGCATGACTCGGGCGTCGAGCTCGCGGACATCGGTATGCGCCAGCCGAACCTCGACGAGGTGTTCCTGTCGTTGACCGGCCGGCCAACCGAAGTCAGTGGCTCGATGGCGGTCACTGCTGCCTAGCGACAACCGAAAGGAAAAATCAAAATGACAACAATCGCCCTCAGCGAGGGACGGACCGGGCTCGCCACGAGCACGCTCACCGTGACTCGCCGCGCGCTCTTGCGCTACGTACGGACACCGCAGCTGATCGTGCTCGCCACGGTCCAGATGTCGCTGTTCTTCCTGATCTACCGCTACATGTTCGGTGGCGCGATCCACATCGCCGGGATGTCGTACGTCGACTATCTCGTGCCTGGCTTCATCGCCACCGGCGTGCTGTTCATGGGTATCGGAACGGCCACCGCGATGGCGGAGGACCTCGAGCAGGGGTTCGTCGACCGGCTGCGTTCGTTGCCGATCCCGCGCTCGTCGGTTCTGATTGCGCGCGCGGCCGCGGACACCGCGATCCTCGCGTGGAGTAGCGCGTTCACCGCCGCGGTCGCGTTCGCGGTGGGCTTCACGCTCCATGGCTCGGCGGTCGAGGGACTCGCGGCGTTCGGGCTTGTCATCCTGTTCGGGTTCGCGTTCGAGTGGGTGTTCATCACGATGGGACTGTTTGCCGGCAACGCGCAGGCGGCCCAGGGGCTGGGCATGATCGTGTTCCCGTTCGCGTTCGTCTCGAGCGCGTACGTCCCGGTGAGCTCGATGCCGAGCTGGCTGCAGGTATTCGCCGAGCACCAGCCGCTGACCTACATGGTCGACGCGGTGCGGGCGCTGACACTCGGCCCGCAGGCACAGGCGCTGCTCGGACACCCGGCCTCTTACTACGTCAGCCGTTCGCTCGTGTGGACCGCCGCGATCATCGCGGTCGCGCTGCCGGTCGCGGTCGCACGGTACCGGCGCGGCTGAAAGCTCCCGATAATGAGTCGCTGCGATGTCGTTGAGCGGCTTGACGATCCGGCCCGGGGACGAGACTGATGGCCCTGCCGTGACTGCGATGTTCGACGAAGCCATCGCCTGGCTCGTCGAGAGAGGTCAGACGGGGCAGTGGGGAGCCACCCCGTTCTCGGAGCGGCCCGGTATCCGCGAGCGCGTCTACGGATTCAGGGTCGGCGGCGGATTGCACATCGCCGAATGGAACGGAGAGCCGGTGGGAGTACTCGTCGTCGGTCCGGCGCCCGAGTACGCTCCGCCGGCTCCCGTGCCGGAGCTGTACATCATCCTGCTGCTGAGCTCGCGCCGGCTTATCGGTCGGGGAATCGGCGCGGCGCTCGTCACCAAGGCGATCGAGGTCGCCTATGAGCGCAAGGCGGAGATCCTCCGAGTGGACTGCTGGGCGCACGCTCCGGGGCTAGTTCACTGGTACGAGAAGCAGGGCTTCACCCGTTCCAATCGGTTCGAGTCGAACGGCTGGCAGGGACAGATATTCACGATGGAACTGTGAGCACGGCGGCGGGACCGCGTCCGTCACACGTATGCGAAATGGATGCCGTCGATCGACCAGATCGCGCTCGCGTCCCCGGCGTGCGCGGCGACAAGCGCCGGGAAGTAGTCACGCAGTGACTGCTCGTAGGTGAGTGATTCGTCGAGCAGCTCGCGCGCCGCGCCGACGATGCGGTCGAGGTCGTCGCGGATGCGGGCGGCGGTCATGCTCGGGGTGCGGGGCTGTCCGTCGCTGTCCTCGACGGTTGCCGCCGGGGCGAACTGGGTGAAGCTCGGGTAACGCTCGGGATCGGGGATGATCGAACGGAACGGGACCCGGTTGAAGAAGTACTCGAACCACCGCCCGCCTGACAGCGCCAGCCAGGGCGTTCCGACCGCGAGCGCGGCCATGCCGAACCCGGTGTGGGGCGCTAGGAACAGATCGCACGCCTCGAGCACGGCGAGTTGTTCTGACAGCGGAACGTCGAAGCAGTCGAGCGGGCGAGTGCGGTGGGCCAGGAGCTCGGCAAGCTCGTCGGCCGCCAGCGACGTGGACGTGCGTCGGTCGCGGCTCCGCTTGCCGATGAGCGCGATCTCGATCCCGGGGAGGGCGTCGGCCAGCGCGTCGAGGACGACCAGCCACGATGCCGCCGACGGATACAAGGCGCGGTCGCCGGACCCGGACGGCATCACGGCGATCCACCGGCGACCGTACCGCCGCGCGAGGTGCTCGGGGCGCTCGGTCATACGCCGTTGCCCAGCCGCCCGCACGGCCTCGGGGAGCTCGAGCCTGAGTTGCTGATGGGGGACGTAGCCGGGCGGGGTCGAGCCGACGACAGTCCGAGCCTGCGTCGCGGTCAGCAGCCGGTCGCTGGTCTCGTAGTAGTCGCGGAGGCCGGGAAACAGCTCGAGCTGATAGTCCTGCCGGCGCCGGAAATCGTCGAGCACCCAGTCCCAGCGAGAGGGGATCGCGGCCTGTCGTGCGGCCGAGTCCGGGCACGGCTCGAGCAGCGGGTGGTCGATCGCGAAGGCGTGCGAGACGAACGGGCAGTAGCCGGCTAGCTCGACGGCCGTCGCGGCGTTGAGGGCGACCGAGATCTCGCGGGTGGGGTCGGCCGCGTGGTGACCGAGGCAGTAGTGGAGGGCCTCGACGGCGTGTCCGACAGGATGGGCGTAGAAGAAGTTGACGAGGAGCCGCTCGGCGGGCACACCGGTCATGGTTGCGGAAACACCGCAGATCGCGGTTTCAACGTTCGGGCGCGTGGGAATCGAATCTGCGTGCCGCTGTATTGCTGTCGCGCATGCGGGTTCGCGACAACGGCTTCTTGGCGGAACGCCGTCACGGCCCACGACGTCGGGGCCCCGCACTGCGAGGGAGAGCTCGAAATGAGGGCGAGCTTCGCCGCTCAGCCTCCGGCCTTCCCGCGCCGCACGGCAGCCGCCGACGGCGTCCGCCTCGGCGGCGAGTTGGGTGACCCCGCCACCGATCCGGCGCGGGATCAGGCGTAGCGCAGGCTCAGTCGGCGGGATTCTTCTCGGGACCGAGCCTGGGTCCAGGCCGCTCGAGCTCGAACCACACGTGCGTCGTGCCCTCGTGGATCCCCCACCGGCTCGCCTCGGCCTCGACGATCGCGAGCCCGCGGCCACCGACGCTGTCGAAGTCGCTCCTGCGGACGGTCCGCTCGAATCCGCCACCCTCGTCGATCACTTCGACCAGCAGGCGATCCTCGTCGAGGTGCGCACGCAGCGTGATCGTGCCGCGTCCGTGCATCACGGCGTTGGTGACGAGCTCCGACACGAGCAACTCGGCGGTGCGGAGCTCATCATGCTCGACGTCCCCGGCGAACCAACGCCCGAGTGACCGGCGTGCAAGCGCCGGCGCTCCGCGCGTGCGCGGCAGATCCTTCTCGAAGGTCTCGCCTGTCAACGTCCGCCCCGGTTCGAGGATGTCTCATCCAAGATACCCATGGCCGCGGGCGCCAGAACCAGTTTTGGACGACTGTCCCTTTCTGCCCGTTGTTGCTGGTTCATGCACGAACACGCATGGTCGTGTAGCATTCCGCAGATGCTGACCGACGAACGAAGGGCGGTGATCCTCGATCGTCTCCGCACTCACGGGCGCGTCCTGGCAGCGGATCTGACCGCCGAGCTCGACGTCTCATCCGACACTATCCGCCGCGACCTCCGCGAGCTCGATGAAGCCGGCCTGCTCCGGCGCGTGCATGGCGGCGCGTTGCCCCGCCACGGCGACGCCGCGCCGTTCCAGGCGAGGGCCCGCCGTGCGCCGGCGGCAAAGACGTCGATTGCGCGGCGCGCCGCCGAGTGCGTTCGCGACGGCCAACTGGTGGTGCTCGACGGCGGCACGACGACGCTGGAGGTCGCCCGCGCGCTCAGTGCGAGTCCCCAGTTACGCGCGCGCGTCATCACGACCAGCCCGCCGATCGCGCTGGCGCTGGCCGACCATCCAGGGCTCGAGGTGACGGTCGTCGGCGGCACGCTGCGACCGAACTCGCTCGTAACCGTCGGGGCCGAGGCGATCGAGGCGCTCCGGCCGATTCGGGCCGACATCGTGTTTCTTGGCGTGTGTGGGCTGCACCCGGAGATCGGGGTCACCACCGACGACCTCGATGAGCGCCACGTCAAGGCCGCGATGATCGACGGAGCCGCCGAGGTCGTCGCGCTGGCAGATCACGACAAGCTCGGCACGGCGATGTCGGTCGTGGTCGCACCGCTGAGCGCGGTGACGTGTCTGGTCACCGACGCGGAGGCGGACGACGAGGCCCTCGCCCCGTACCGCGCGCTCGGCATCGAGGTGCTGCGCGCGTGACCGCACTGGGGGTGCGCCTCAACGCACGCGCCGGCGTGACGGCGGTGTTCTTCGTCGACGGCGCGCTGTTCGCGACGTGGGCGTCGCGGATCCCCGCGCTCTCGAACCAGGTCGGCGCCACTACCGGCGTGCTCGGGCTGGCGCTGCTCGCGCCCGCAGTGGGAGCGGTGATCGCGATGCCGCTCGTCGGTCGCTGGCTCCCCGGCCGATCCAGCCGGAGGTTCTGCCAGTTCGCACTCGCCGGCCTGATGGGGGCGATCGTGTTGCCGGCGCTCGCCCGAAGCGTCCCCGCGCTGGTGGGCGCGCTGTTCGTCGTGGGGGTGACGAACTCGACGCTCGACCTGGTGATGAACGCCCAGGGCGTGTCGGTCGAGCGCCACCTTGGGCGGCCGATCCTGTCCTCGCTGCACGCCGCGTTCTCGTTCGGCGGGTTTGCCGGTGCCGGTCTCGGCGCCCTCGCCGCCGCGCTCAACGTTGCCCCGCTCCCACACTTCCTGGTGGCCGCCGCGCTGTTCGGGATCCCGGGCATGATCGCCACCCGCCCGCTGCTCGCGCGCGATGAGGACGCCGACGCGCAGGCGCCGACGATGCGGTGGCGGGCGCTTCCCTCGCGGCTTGTGCTGCTGGGAATCGCGTGCCTGTTCTGCCTGATGGCCGAGGGCGGCGCCTCGGATTGGAGCGCGAAGCTCGTCCACGACGACCTCTCCGGATCGGCGGCGCTCGGGGCAATCGCCTATGCGGTGTTCAGCATGGCGATGGGGACCGGGCGCCTACTCGCCGACCGGCTATGGGCCCGGTGGGGGTCGGTCGGGCTGTTGCGCCGCGGAGGTGCCCTCGCCGCGGTGGGGTTCGCCGCCGGGCTCGCCGCCGGCACGGCGCCGGCCGCGATCGCCGGGTTCGCGGCGCTCGGACTCGGGCTCGCGGGCGTCGTCCCGACGCTGTTCCGCGCCGGCGCCGACCAGCCCGGCGTGTCCACCGGGCCGGCTCTGTCCGCGGTCTCCTCGCTCGGCTACCTGGGATTTCTCGGCGGTCCGCCCCTGATCGGGGGCGTGGCGCAGCTCACCTCACTTCGCCTCGCGGCCGTGATCATGGTGTTCGCCGGGCTGCTCGTGACGCTGCTGGCCGGCGCTGCCGCACTTCCCGCCGAACAGGACGGAGTCGCTCGGCCTGGAACGGGCTCGCTGGCGGGCAGCGCAGCGATACGGTAGACGCCATGGCCGAGGAATCGAAGAGTCCAGCCGACCAGGTCGGCGAGATCAAGAAGCTCGTCCAGGACGCGGAGGACAAGCTCGATCAGGTTTCCCGGGCGTTGCGGACGCTCGAGGATCGGCTCAAGCAGCAGAGCCGCGACGAGGCGGGCTAGCGGAGACCGCCAACCCATCGGCGAGCTCGATCCGGCAGCCGGCCTGGTCGGGATCATTCGGGACGAACCGGGCCAGCTTGTTGCTCGGCGCGATCGCGTCGAGCAGACCACGGGTCATTCCTCGGTGCAGGCCGCAAACAACCTCCGGACTCTCCCTGGCCGCGTCGCGATACGGGCAGTTGCAGAGGACGTACGTATGCCCGTCCTCGAGACGGGGCTGAAATCCGAGCGAGGTCAGCGCCGCATACATTCGCTCGTCGTCCGGGGCGTCGCTTTGCGGCGCGAGCGCGCGTCCGATCTCCCTACCCGTCGCCTCAACTCTCCGCAGGCTCGCCCGACTCGACGGAAGCGCTCGTGCCAGCCAGCCTCCGAGCTGCGCATAGCCGCTCGGAGCCTCGCCGCCCGGGCGTGCATCCGACGCGATCATCCACATGTCGCGCGGCCGGCCCCGCGGCTGGCGGATCCGCTCGCGCGCCACCAGCCCGGCATCACGAAGCCTGTCCAGATGAGCGCGCACCCCATTTGGGTGCAATTCGAGGCGCTCGGCAAGCTCCTCAGTCCCGGCCGGGCGCCGCAGCTCGGCGAGCAAGCTGAACAGCCGCGCGCGGGTGGGCTGAACTAGAGCGTCGTCGTACCGTGTCGGGAGATCCATGGCCGGCGAAAGTTTTGCACAGCGTCGATTTGAAAAAGCGCTTCTGGTATTTTTCCCATGCCTGCTATGAAAAGTCCGGTGGAGGTAACGAATGGCATACGTGATCGCTGAGCCGTGCATCGGCGTCAAAGACGCCTCGTGCGTCGAGGTTTGCCCGGTCGACTGCATCCATCCGACGCCCGACGAGCCGGAGTTCGCGACCGTCGACCAGCTGTTCATCGATCCCGAGGAGTGCATCGACTGCGACGCGTGCGTCGAGTCGTGTCCGGTCGACGCGATCTTCCCCGAGGATCAGGTCCCCGAAGAATGGGAGCGGTTCACGCCCCTGAACGCGGCGTACTTCCGTTCGCGGGCCGCTTGAGCGGTTCGCCCGCCGGCGGGCGCCACGGCTCGCCGAACGTCCGCGACTGCTCCGGCCAGCCCTGGGCGGTCATCTTCAGCTTGCGCATGGCGTTTCGCTTGACCTCCCACGGCACCCGCCGGTAGAGCGGCACGAACACCAGACGCCAGAACGGGCCCTCGTGGGACAGCGCAGATGGGACGGTCCGGCTGGGGTAGCGCCGTGCAACGTCGTCCATCGCGGCCATTCGCAGCACGTGTTCGGAGCGCGCGCGCAGCCGGCGCTTCCGTTCGTCGAACGCCTGCGGTCTCATGCGGGCACCGCCTCACGCTGACGTGCCTTCTGCTCGGCCAGCCCATTCTGGGCGGCGATCTGGATCGGCTCGTACAGCGCCCCGATCGGTGGCGAGTAGATGTTCTCCATCCAGGCCAGGTCCTCGAGCGTGGCGCCTCGCTTGCCCACGAACGCGAGGAAGTCGCACCGTTCCTTGATCCCCTCGCCACCGTGGAGCTGCGCTCCGATCAGCCGCAGGGTGCCCGGCTCGGCGATCAGCTTGACGTGCGTGCGGGCGGCGCCGGGGAAGTAGCGCGCGCGGGACACGCCCACGCCCTTCGCGACGACGTACGGAATCCCCATCGCCTCGGCGAGCGTCTCGCCGATCGAGAAGCCGCCGATCGTGTAGTCGCCCGACATGAACCCCCACGGAATCCAAACCGGGTCATACGTCCGGTTCTCGCCGGCCGCGTTGGCGCCGGCGACACGTCCCTGGGAGTACGCATGCGAGCCGGTGAGCCCGCTGATCGGGAGCATCGACAGCCCGTGCGGCACCTCGATCACGTCGCCGGCGGCCCAGACTCCGGGCGCCGACGTGCGCATGTGGTCGTCGACCACGACCGCCCCCGTGGTGCCGAGCGACAACCCGATCGACGAAGCGAGCGACGTGTTCGGCAGCTTGTGCAGGCAGATCACCGCGACGTCGCATTCGAGCTCGCCCGCTGAGGTGGAGACGGCCCGCACCCGCCCGTCGGGCCCTCCGGCAAAGCCGAGCAGCTTCGTGCCCATGCGGACGTTGACGCCGAGCTTCTCGAGTGCCTCCTGGGCGGGCTCGGCGACATCGGGGTCGACGAGCTCGGACAGCAGCCACGGGCCCTCGTCGATGAATTGGACCTCGAGTCCGCGGCGCGCGAGCGCGCCCGCCATCTCGACGCCGAGCCACATGCCGCCGATGATCACCGCGCGCTTCATCGAGTCGAGCTCCTTGTCGAACTCGATCGCGCGCCGGATGTCCTTGACGTAGTGGAGCCCCTCGAGGTTCGCGCCCGGAACGGCCGGCTGCTCCCAGTGGAAGCCCGTGCACAGGATCAGCTTGTCGAAGCCCTCGTGCTTGTTGCGGGCGGTGACCGTCCGGCGGTCGAGGTCGATGTCGGTGACGGTCGTCTCCATGTTCATCTCGAGGCCGTCCTCGACGTAGCGCTGGACGGTCGAGAGGAACAGGTTCTGGAACTCGGGGATCTCGCGGCCGTGGGCGTACGGAATCCCGCACGGCGAGTATGCGATGTCAGGGAACTCGCTGAACACCGCGACGCGCATGTCCGGGTTGGCTCGCTTGGCGATCGTCGAGGCCGCCGTTCCGGCGCCACCGCCACCGATCACGATGAGACGTTCGCTCATGAGGCTCCTCTCTCAGACTGTTACGGGTTGTGCTGCACGGTTGCGGACGGTCACCGGCGGGGGCGCCTCACCGAACCCCGTCGCCGCCGACTGCTGGTAGGCACCGACCGATCGCGCCACGAGCCGGGCTCCCGGCTTGAGGGCCGGGAGCGGCGCGCCAGGGTTGATCACGTCGACGTTCAGGCACAACGGCCCGGTCACGACCGCGGGGCTCAGCGGACCGTGGGCGTCGAGCGCCTCGATCCGAGGCGGCAGGGTCAGCGCGCCCGGGAGGAAGTTCGTGCCGGCGTCGCACACGAGGCAGCGCGATCCGTCGGCGAGCGTCTTGACCGCAACCACCGTGAACACGAGGTCGACCGCGTCGGCGACGACCGCCCGGCCAGGCTCGAGCAGCAGCGTGCCATCGAAGCCGCCGGCACGTAACGCAGTCGCGACCGCGCGGGCATGATCCGCGACCGCGGGAGCGGGTGGGAACCCGCCGCCGAGGTCGATCGTCGCGACGGGGTGACCGCCGGCTTTCAGGGCCCGCACCAGCTCGGCCAGCCGCGCCGCCGCGCGGGCGTGCTCGGCGGCGGGGCGCGGCCAGTTGACGACGACACGTCCGGTGGCGGGGTCGAAGTCCGTCGAGACGAGATGCGTCGAGAGCGCCTCGACGCTCAGACCGAGCGCCGCGGCCGCATCCGCCGCCGCACAGATCTCGCGCGGCGCGATCCCGAAGCGCGTCACGCCGCCGGTGAAACTCTCAAGCGCGACTCGTAGCCCGACGTGCTCTACGCCGGCCGCCGCGACGCGATCCAGTTCTTGCACCGAGTCGGCGAGCACGAGCGCTCCGCCTGCGCCGGCGCGCGCCAGTAGAGCATCGGGCTTGGCCGGACCGTCGACGACGATCTGTCGCGGATCGGTCTCGACGACCGCGATCGCGAGCTCGTACTCGGACTCGCACACGACCTCGGCGCTCGCGCCCGCCAACTCTGCCGCGTGCAGGAAATCGACCAGGCGGTTGGTCTTGTACGAGTACGCGACGCGCGTGCGCGGCCACTCCGATTGCCATGCGTCCGTGAACGCATGCACGTTCGAGCTGAAGCGCTCAACGTCTGCGACCCAGATCGGCGAGCGGTTCACCCGGGCCCGCCGATCTGACGCGCCAGCCGCGCCGCCCGATCGGTGCCCTTGCGCTCGAGCAGCGACACGACGGGCTCGCGCCATCGCCCAGACGCCGCCTCGTCGACCGCATCGGCGAGCACGCTTCGCAGATGCACCATCGCCCACGGGTCGGGTCGCGACAGATTGATCCGGATCGTGCTTGCCGCGCCCGTGTCCCCGAGACCATCACCGGGATACACGGCGACCCGACAGGCGAACAGCGCCACCATCAGCTCCTGAGCGCTCGCGCCGGTCCCTGACACGTCGATCGCGCACGCGAGACCGCGTTCCGGGCGCACGACCAGCCGGACGCCAGGAGCGCTCTCGAGCGTCCGCTGCAGATGCGCGAGGTTGCCCGCGACCGTGCGTGCGGCGCCCGCCAGGTACGACTCGTCGTTGAGCGCCGCAAGCGCGCCGTGCTGCGAGATCAGGTTCGTGTTGAGCCGCGTGAGCGCGGCCTTCAGCTGCAGGCAGCCGCGGACGAAGCCAGGGGGTCCGCCCAGGAAGCCGATCCGCGCGCCCGCCATTCCGTAGCAGTGCGACACCGACATGGCCGCGACGGCGCGATCGGTCAGCTCGAGCGCGGGAAGTGAGGCGAACGCGGCGTCGGGGTCAAGCCCGATCGGGGCGTGGGTCACGTCGTGGACCAGCAGCAACCCATGCCGGTCGGCGAGCTCGGCGAGAGCGACCAGCTCCTCGCGAGTCTGGACGGTGCCGTACGGATTCAAAGGGTCGACGATGCAGATCGCGCGCGTCCTCGTGGTGATCGCGCGGGCGACGTCGGCGGGATCGAGCCGGTAGCCGGTGTCGGGGCCGATCGTGACCGCCACGGGCACGCCGCCGGCGGCGAGCACGGCCGAGGGGATGTGAAAGTAGCCGGGGTCGGAAACGATCACCTCGTCGCCCGGATCGACAGTCGCCATCAGCGCGAGCGCGACCGCTGCCTGAGTGCCCTCGGTCCCGACGACCTCGAAGCCGCCGTCACGCGAGCGCCCGAACGCAGCGGCGGCCGCGTCTCGCAGCGGCTCGATCAGGTCGGGCGTGTACTGGTTGAGCGACTCGGCGGTCGCGGCCGCGCGCATCGCGTCGACTGCGGATGCCGGCGGGCCACAAAAGCAGGTCAGCCACCCGAGGTCGGCCCACTCGGCGGGATCGAGACGGGTCGAGCCCTTCGGATAGATCGCGGCGGGGTCGAGACCGAGCAGTGCGATCGCGTCCCGGTAGGTCACGTAGTTCCACATGGCGTGATGACTCGCGCGGAGGCGACGCAGCCGCTCGCTCAGAGGAATGCTTTCGAGCGCTGCAGCCTCTGACGTCCAGGTGAGGACGCTCATGCGCGCACCAGCCGGCCGACGCGGTAGATGCCGAAACTGTCGGAGCGAATCGACGCCGGCTCGTAGCCAGCCGCCGCAGCCCAGCTCAGGATCGTCTCGACCGGGCGCAGGCGCCAGACGCACCGCTCGCCCCGGTGATCGCGCCACACCCTGGCGATGTACTCGATCTCCGGGTTCTGCGTCTGGACGTTGAACACGATCTGCTCGGGGGCGATCGTCTCGGCTAGGTCGACAAAGTGGCGCTCGATCAGCGCGTCGTCGTGGTAGATGCCGTACAGCCCGAGTTCGGCGACGATGTCCGGGGCGGGATCGATGCGCTCGAGCGCTTCCCGGTCGAACGCGCTCATCTGGGTGAACGTGACCCTTTCGCTTAGCCCGCGCTCGATGCCGTGCGCGCGGGCCTGAGCGAGCGCCGCGGGATCTATATCGGCGAGCAGCGCTTCCGCGTCGGGGTGCGCGGTCAGCACTTCGAACACATACGGCGCAGGACCCGCGGCGAGATCCGCGACGAGTGGTACCGGGGCCGTAGACGCGTCAACCGCCTCGTCGAGAGCCTGCCGCGCCAGCACGCGAATCTCGCGGAACGCCTGGCACGTCCGGCGGCTGAGCAGCCGGCGGTCGATCCCGCGCCCGAGCGCGGTCCGGCCGCCCGGCTGGTTGCCGTACACGTGGTCCATGAACGGCCCCGAGTCGAAGCCGTGCTCGTACCCGACGCGCAGGCCCTCGCTGAGCAGCGCGCCAGCGCGCGATGCGGCCGCGAGCGCGCGGAAGCGCCAGGCACGCGGAGAAGAGGCCGGAAGGTCTCGCTGAAGCTCGGCGAACGACGCGGCGTACGCGCTGTCAGTGCCGGTAGGCATACAGCGGCGCCTCGGCGAGCTCGCGCACGCGGTAAAGCTCGTGGGCGGTGGCGGCCGCGCTGCTGGCGTCATGGTCCACGAGCTCGCGCAGCTGCGCGATCGCCCGGTCGTTGTCGGCGCGGACCTCGGCCAGCACCTCGGCGTCGGCGAGCGACTCGGCGACCTCGGCGTACACCGCGAGGAGATCGCCGAAGTGCTCGAGCGAGCCGAGCGCGTAGGCGAGCGTCTCATCGGTGTCATGCGGCATCCCGTCGTAGGTGGCCTCGCCCTCAGGCGGGCACACGTACAGATCCGGGTCGACGCCGTGCTCGATCGCCCGCTCGCGGAACAGCCTCGCATGACGCGCGTTGTTGTGGACGATCTCGGCGACCAGCTCGGCCAGGTACGCGTCCCTGATCGCCGGGATCCGCACCGCGAACAGGTCGACCCACCGTCGCATTCCGTAGGCGTGGCGCGCGAACGCAGCACCGAGTCGCCCGCGAAGCACCTGTTCCAGCTGAATCCGATTCTCGACCACGCGCGTCTACCTTTGTGTACGAGCGTCTACCGAAGTGAAACCATAGCTGAGCTCCAGCCCGTGGGCAAGGGTGTTCGACACCCAGCACACGCGGCGGGCCGGCTCCATCAGCGCCGCGAGCTCGTCCTCGGGCACCTCGGCGCGAGCGTCGATCTCGAACCGCTCGTATCGGAGCTCGCGCCCAGCGCGGATCCTCCGGACGACGACCTCGAGGCCGGGTAGCTCGCGGTCGCGCTTGCGGGCGGTAAATGCGAGCGCCAGGCAGAAGCAGCTCGCGATCGAGGCGGCCAGGAGGTCGGTGGGCATGACGCCGGCGTCGTTGCCGCCCTCGGCGACGGGCTCGTCGATCGCGATCTCATGTCCCCGCGTGTGCACCCGAGCCTGGTAGCCGTGCAGCCAGGTGGCGGTCACGACAAGCTCTTCAGACACGGCCGATACCAACCGCGCCCAGCGACGCGAGCAGCTCGCGGTAGACGCGCTCGTGCCGGGTCGCGGCGCGCTCCCATGTGTACTCGGCGGCGACGGTCAGACCCTCGGCTCGGAGGCGTGCGCGAGTCTCCGGGGAACGCGCCAGGCGGGCCAGCGCAGCTCCGAGCGCATGGTCGTCCCCGACGCGCACGAGCACCGCGCTCTCGCCGTCGGTCAGGTACGTCGCGAACTCGTCGAGGTCCGACGCCACGACCGGCAGCCCGGACGCGAGCGCCTCGAGCGCGGCGAGCCCGAATCCCTCCTTGGTCGACGGGAAAGCGAATGCGTCGGCGGCGCGGTACAGCGACTCGATGTCGCCGTCAGGGAGGCTGCCGAGCAGGCGGACGCTCGCTTGGAGGCCGAGAGACGCGACTCGCGCATGGAAGCGATCGACCTCATGGCGGTAGTCGAACAGCGTGGCGCCGCCGGCCACGATCAGCAGCGGGTCGTGCTCGGGCGCGAGCTCACGCAGCCGGGCGAACCCCTCGAGCAGCGTCAGCGAGCCCTTGCGCGGCTCGATCCCGCCGATCGTGAGCACGGTGAAGCGCTCGCCGAGCTCGAAACGCGCCCGATCCGCGCTGCGCTCCGCGGTGTCCAGCGGCGGCCGGTACCGGGACGTGTCGACCCCGTTCGAGACCAGCTCGGCGGACAGTCCGAATTCGCCGGCGAGCCGCGTCACCCACGGCTCGGACACGCACAGCAGCGCGTCGGGCCGCAGGATCGAGCGGTTCTGGCACTCGACGAGCGACGGAGAGGTGAAGTCGTCGATGTGATGGACGGTGCGGATTACGTGCGGGACAACGCCGGCGTCGCGCAACTCGAGCGCGGCATTCGCCGACAGGCAGTCCTGGGAGTGGATCAGGTCGAACCGGCCCGATCGCAGCGGTCCGGCAAGGCCGTCACGGTAGGCGTGGAGCATCGCCATGATCCGCTCGTCGAACGGAGCGTCGACCGGCTCATAACGGACGATCCGCGACGGAACCGCCGGCGGCCGGAAGAAGCTCTCGCCGGGCGGCCCCAGCGCGATCAACTCGATCTCGTGACCCCGGCGCGCGAGCGCCTCGGAGATCTCGAGCGCGTGGACGACCCCGCCGCGCGGACGCAGCGAGTATGTGAGCATCGCGATTCTCAGACGTCTCACGACAGCGCCCTCAAAGCGAGCCGCGCCGCGGCTGCGTTCGACGGCGCGACGATCGCCCCGCCTTCGGTCAGCGTCGCCGTCTGCCGGACCGAATCCTGCGGGTCGTCGGGCGTGCCGCACACGTGCGCGATCACCACCGCCCGGTCAGACACCCGGCGGATCCCCTCGGCGAGCCCGGCCGCGGGATCGGGGTGCGCGGCGAACCCGAGGACGACGTCGAGCAGGACGCACCCGACCCGGTCATCCTCGGCGGCGCGCTCGAGCATCCCGGTCCGCACGTCGAGGTCGACCATCGGGTGTGGACGGCCCTGTGTGTACTCGGCCTCGCCGAGGTCGAACAGCGCGTGACCGCCGTCCACACGCGCCGGCCCGTGCCCGGCGTTGCCGGCGATCGGTCCGAGCCCGGGTTCGAGCAGCGTGACGGCCTCGTGCGCGAGCGACCCGCCCGAGAACAGGCCCAGGAGGTGTTTTCCGGAGGCGACCCCGCCGCGTGCGTCGACCGCGCGCTCGAGGTCGGACACGTCGGGCGGGTTGGTCCCGGCCGCGGCGGCCGCGGCCGCTTCGAGCGTGGGATGGACCTCGAACGGAGCCGGCGCTCCGTCCCAGCCCACGAACGCCGCGACGATCCGGACGCCGTCAGGCAGGTCGGCAGCGATTGCCCGGACTCCGGCGGGGGTCGGCGACTTCGACACGAGCAGGAGCGTGTCCGTCCCAGGGTCGCCCGCCACCATGTGCATCCCCGCCCGGAACATCAGCGCGCCGACCTCGGCCGACAGATCGCGACCGCCCACCCCGACGATGTGGGACACGCCCACGCCGGCGGCATCGAGCAGGCACGCCGACTCCTGCGCTCCCGTCCCGGCGGCGGCGACGATCCCGACCGGGCCGGGGCGGACCACGTTTGCGAATCCGAGCCCGACCCCGCCGAGCATCGCGGTGCCGCACTCGGGGCCCATCACGAGCAGCCCGAGTTCGCCGCCGCGCCGCTTGAGCTCGAGCTCGGCTTCGAGCGGGACGTGGTCGGAGAACAGGAACACGTGCATTCCCGATGACAGGGCGCGATGAGCCTCGAGCGCCGCATACTCGCCCGGGACCGAGATCAGCGCCACGTTCGCGCCGTCGAGTTCACGCGCGGCCGCAGCCACGGACCGTGGCCGCGCCCTGCGTGTCGTGCCGGCGGCGCCGCCATCCGACGCGGAGCTCGAGGACAGCTCCTGTTCGGCCCATGCGAGCGCGTCGGCCGCGGCGCCGTCGTGAGCATCGACGGCGATCACGACGTCACCGGGCGTCGCTTCGGCATGCGCGCCGTAGCCCGCAAGCACGCCGAGGTTCGCCGGCGTTCCCATCCCCAGCTCGCACCGCGTGACGCCGTCGCGCTCGCGCACGGCCCGGGCGATGCTCATCAACCGGACGCTGTCCGCGTAGCGGTTGGCGATTACGCGAACGTGCCAGCTCACGCCGCGGCGACGGACGTAGGGCTGGACCATGCCGTGGCCGACGGACCTTCAGCATCCGGCACGACCCGCGTGCCCGCGACGCCGTTAACCGCATCGAGCACCCGCTCGGCGCTCGTCACGATCGCGGTGCTGCCGGTCTCGCGCACGAACCGCGCGGCGGACTCGACCTTCGGACCCATGCTCCCGGGAGGGAACTCGCCCTCGGCGAGTAGCCGTTCCGCATCGGAGGCGGTCAGGCGCGCCATGTCCCGTTGCCACCGCGTGCCGAAGTCGAGCGCCACGCATTCGACGCCCGTCAGCATCACGAGCAGCGATGCGTCGACGGCTCGGGCCAGGACCGCCGAGGCGCGGTCCTTGTCGATAACGGCCTCGGCGCCGGTGAGCCCCGTGGAGCGACGCACGACGGGTATGCCGCCGCCGCCGGCGGCGATCACGAGCGCGCCGGACCGCGCCACCGCCGCGATCTGCTCGAACTCGACGATCTCGTGCGGCCGCGGACTGGGTACGACCGTTCGCCAGCCGCGGCCGGCGTCGGGTGCGACGGTGAGCGTCTGGCCCGCGGCCCGCCGCGCCTCGGCCTCATCGTCGAAGAAGCGGCCGATGGGCTTGGTCGGGTGGGAGAACGACGGATCGTCGTCCTCGACCCTCACGCGTGTGAGGATCGTCGCGGTGCGCACGCCGGGGTCGGCTTCCTCGATCGCTGTCTGAAGGAGGTAGCCGAGCTGCCCCTGGGTCATCGCGACAAGCGCATCAAACGGGAGCGCCGGAACCTCCTCGCCCGCGCGCGCGTGCTGAACGTGCAGCGCGCCGACCTGTGGCCCGTTGCCGTGCGTCAGGACGAGTTCATGACCCGTTCGCTTCAGCGCCGCGAGCTGGCCGGCGATGACCGCGGCGTTCGCGCGCTGCTCGGCCCAGGTGCCGCGCTCGTGCTCGGCGATGATCGCGTTGCCCCCGATGGCGACGACGATGCGCACGACGCCACCTCCTCGTGCACCTGGCCTAGGAGCCGCGGATCGCGAGCCAAATGGCCCGCGCTGGCCGGTTGTCGGGGTTGGCCCACGAGTGTGGACGGACCGTGCGGAAGTGGATCGAGTCGCCGGCTTCGAGCTCGTACGGCTCGCCGTCGATCTTGAACGTCATCCGCCCGTCGAGCACGAGCACGAGCTCCTCGCCGGGGTGACTCATCGGCTCGGGCCCCGAGTCGGCGAGCGGCTCGAGGTGGGCCTCGGCGCCGGCGACCCAGAACGGGCCGTACCGGCCGGAGATGTTCTGAAGCTCGAGGCCCTGCTTTGACGTGTACAACCGTGTGCGCTCGTCGGAGCGGATCACGGTCACCGGGCGGGTCGCCTCGACCTCTTCGACGAAGTAGCCGACGCTCTTCCCGAGCGCCGCGGCGACCTTCATCAGACTCGCGATCGTCGGGGTCATCCCGCTCTTCTCGATCTTGTGGACGGCGGCAGTCGAGAGCCCCGCGCGCTCGGCCAGCTGCGCGAGCGACCATCCGCGCTCGGCGCGTGCCTTCGCGACCTTGGCGCCGATCTCGGAGACCGTACGCTCGATCTCGGGGAGCTGGCTGACCGTAGTCGCGCGGGCGGTTGCGGTTCGGGTGGGCATCGCGTCCACCATAGTACACGCGCTGGCAAGCCCTCCTCGCGGTCAAAAAGTACACGCGGCTACGAGGATTACCGATATTTCCGGCGGTCCCCTTGACCTCGGCAGCGTCCGGCGCTAAGAATGCGCGTCTACGATCCGATACGCGGACGCGCCGCGCGACGCGGACGCGGGAAGACTCCCAAGGAGGCAGCAGTGCCAGACAACAGCTCGCTCGCCGACGCTAAGTCCGCAGGGACCGAGCTCTTCGACACCTCGGAGAAGGTGTTCGAGGACATTCAGGCCGAGCCGGGGGAGACGGCCTTCACGTTCATGCACACCGTGCCCTACGAGGGGTCGGTCGGCCTGGTCAACCTGCTGACGACAACCCGTGTTCGCAGGAAGGGATTCGATACCAGCCTTGTCTTGTACGGGCCAGGCGTGCTGATGGCGTCGGGAACGCGTGGGTTTCCGAAGGTAGGCGACGAGGCGTTCCCCGGCCATATGGCGATCAACAACCAGCTGAAGACGATGATCGACGAGGGTGTGCACGTCTACGCGTGCCGCTTCGCTTCGGGTGCGCTCTATGGCTTCCCCGAGGACCTGTTGCTCGACGGCGTCAAGCCGTTCCATCCCCTCGACGTGCTCGATGCGGCTCTGACGGCGTGGCGCCAGAAGGCATTCCAGCTCAACACCTGGACCGTCTGAGCGTCGATCCCGAGCAGGCTCGGGTCGCCGCGCTGGCGGCCTGGCGGCGTGCCGAGGCGGCGGTCTACCCGACGGTGATGGTGAACGCCACGCTGTACCAGCAGTACATCCAGGTCGTGCGCGCGATCGCCGACGAACTCGGCGACGTGCGCACCGAGGATGACCTGGTGGTGGCGTGGCAGGAGCGGCGCGGGCTCGGCAACGAGATCGTGCAGCGGCTGTCTCCGTCGATGGGGATGATGATGGACCAGACCGCGGTGACCGACGCGGCGTTCTGCCAGCGCCACCGGGAGATCACGCGGGAGCACGGCAAGGAGATCGCGCTCGAGCGACTCGAAGCGGCGCGGCGCCGCGGCGATCAGTGGGTGGTGCTGTTCGAGGACGTCACGCCGTTCGGATCGCACCGCCTGGAGATGCACGTCCGCAGCGGCCGCGCGCTGCATGCCTCCGCCCAGACCGAGCCGACGGGCGAGGCGACCTATGAGCTCGAGGTCGTCCAGCTCGATCCGCGCGACGGCGCGTGGCTGCTCGACAAGCCGCCGCTGATGCCGAGCCGGAAATACACGCGCCACGACGAGTGGGAGGCTCGCATCGCCCAAGCGCGCGAGCTCTTCGGAAAGGACTGAGGATGACGACTCACCCCAAGAAGATCATCGATGCGCACTGTCACATCGGCGAGATACCGCCGTGGAAGTTCTATGACCTCGAGCATCCGGTCAAGCCGACCGTGTACGACTACCGCAACACCCAGGAGTTCATCAAGAATCACCTCGACGAGTTCAAGATCGAACGCGCGCTCACGATGTCGAACTACGGCGTGCCCGTGCACGAGATCTCATTCGATCTCAACGACGTGGTGATGGACGCGGCGACGACGAACGACCGGGTGCTGGCGGCGATCTGGGTGTCGTTCCTGCCGCGCAACGCGGAGATGACGCGGAAGGCGCTGAAGCTGGCGACCGAATCGCGGGTTGTCGCGTTGAAGACGACGTTTCTGCTTGGCGGTAACCCCGATCCCGGGACGTGGGACGAGGAGACGCTGGCGCTCGCCGACGAGTGCTTCGACGCCTGCGAGGAGCACGACCTCATATTCCACTTCCACACCAGCCCTGGCGGTAACTCCGACATCAACAACTTCATCCCGCTGGTCGAGAGATACGGCAAGCGGTGCAAGATCTACCTGGTGCACTTCGGCGGCGGCGTGTCGGGTCACATCAAGCTCGTGCCGAAGTTCCTCCAGTGGGTGCAGGATGGTTACAAGGTCTACACCGACACGTCGTGGGCGGTCGGCTTCGGCGCCCGCTGGCTGCTGACCGAGATCGAGAAGACCGGGGTCGGAGGCGACCGCGTGTTCTTCGGCTCCGACGAGCCGTGGTCTGACTTCGACAGCGAGTATTGGAAGATCAACGGCATCCGCACGATCTCGCAGGAGCTGAAGGACCGGGTCTTCTGGCAGAACTACGAGGAGCTGTTCGCCGGTCGTGGCTGAGACTGCACTCACGTTTCCCGACCTGGACGACCGCCAGCTGCTGGTCGAGCTGCAGTCGCTCGGTGTGCACGTCGTCGACGACCGCGAGTCGCGTGGGGGCGGCCCATCCGGGAGGCGCGGCGGGGCGGGCCCGTCCGATGCCTTGTTCCTATGGGTCCGTGGGCTGCCGCTGACGGTTCCGTGGCATGCGGCGTTCGTCGAGCGCTCGCCGTACACGATCCACGTGACCGGGGACCGAACGGATCTCTATCGCGGCGAGGAGTTCGTGAGCCCGGTCAAGCTGCCCCGCCGCCCGCGGATCTACGACATGCAGACCGCCGACGGGATTCCCTACTGGAAGATCGCGCTGCTGCATCTCGATTCGATCGCCTCGACCGTCGTCCAGAAGTGCATCTACTGGGGGACCGACGACCAGTGCGGGTTCTGCGGGATCGAGCTGACCCGGGGTGAGCAGACGATTCCGGTCAAGACGCCGGCGCAGCTCGCCGAGGTATGCACGGCCGCACGCGACTACGACGGCGCGGTCGACGTCACGCTCACGACGGGGTCGATCAACCGGCGCGACCGGGGCGCGCTCTACATCAGCCGCTGTGCGGCCGCGATCAAGGACGCATCGGGCCTGCCGATCCAGGTCCAGTTCGAGCCGCCCGACGACCTGGCCGTGCTCGAACAGGTCCGCGACGCCGGCGTTGACGCGGTCGGGATCCACATCGAGACGTTCGACCCGGACGTGCTCCAGCGGGTTGCCGCGGGGAAGGCCGTCTGCGGCGTCGAGGGGTACTTCCGCTGCTGGGAGCGCGCGGTCGAGGTGTTCGGTCGCGGGCACGTGACCACGTACGTCATCCTCGGGATGGGCGAGCGGCCCGAGCTGATCGAGGACGGTTGCCGGCGCGCGATCGCGATGGGCGTGTACCCGTTTGTCGTTCCGCTCCGACCGGTTCCGGGAACGCTGATGGCCGACGTGCCGGCGCCCGACGCCGAGTACGTCGCGTCGATCTACCGCTCCGTGTCGGCGATGCTCGCCGAGTCGGGGCTCGACCACGTCGAGGCCAAGGCCGGGTGCGCGCGCTGCCAGGCGTGCTCGGGGCTGTCGGCGTGGGAGCGGGTGTTCAAGCGAGAGGAGGCACGTGCCCGGAGCGAGCTCCCGATCCACAACGGTTTCTAGCGCCGGCGCGGGCGCGATCGAGTGCCGCGTCGCGTGCGGCGACGACCTCCTCGAGGCACACTTCGACCTGCGGCGCGCGGTATTTGTCTCAGAGCAGGAGCTGTTCGTCGACGACGATCGCGACGACCGCGACGACGACCCGGCGACGCTCCACGCCGTCGGGCTGATCGACGGCGAGCCGTGCGGGGCCGTGCGCCTCTACCCGCTCGAGCCGACGTGGCGTGAATGGAAGGGCGACCGCCTCGCGGTGCTCGCCGAACTTCGGACGCATCACCTCGGCGCCGAGCTGGTGCGCTTCGCGGTGGCGACCGCGGGCCGGCTCGGCGGAGCGCGGATGATCGCGCACGTGCAACTCCCGAATGTGCGCTTCTTCGAGCGCCTGGGCTGGACGACCAAGGGCACCCCCGCGCCGTTCCACGGCGTGGATCACCAACTCATGTCGATCCCGCTCGATAGAGGTGCGTGAGCGGCTCGACGTTCAGGTCCCAGAGAGCCGTGGAGTCACCCGCTGCAGCCAGCCGCAGCACCCCGCTGTCATCGAGCCGGCCACACGGCGCGCACGCGAGGCCGCGCCGCAGGAACGGTTCGGCGGCGTCGCCGGCAGCTCCCGCTGGGGCGATGAGCAGGAACCCGAAGCTCGGGAAGGTGATGAGCCACCGCTCGAGTTCGACGCCGGCCGGTCGCGGGATCCGGTCGAGCTCGAGCGTCGCGCCACAGCCCGCGATCTCGAGCAACTGGAGCAGCGAACCGGCGACGCCCGGCATCGAAACGTCCCGGGCCGCGTGCACGGCGCCGGACTCGGCCACCTCGACGAGCGCTTCGCCGTCGTCGCGCAACGCCTGCGGCGCCCGGTCGCGCAGCGAGCTGAAGAACGTGGTGGCCTCGGTGTACCGGCCCTCGACGCAAAACGCGGCCAGTAGCTCGTCGCCGGGCTTCGCGTTCGTGGCCCGCAGCGGTCGGCGGGCGATCCCGGTACATGAGGCCGAAAGAGCCGGCTCGTGGCCGAGCGTCAAATGCCCGCCCACGATTTCGACCCCGACCAGCCCGGCGGCCCACGCGAGCCCATCGAGGACGGATTCGGCGTGCGCGCGGTCGGGACTGACGAGCATGTCGAGCAGCCCGACCGGCCGGCCGCCCATCGCGCGGACGTCAGACACGTTCGTGATCACCGCGGCGGCGCCGGCGGCGTGCGGGTTCTCGCGGACGAACGCCGGATGGATCGCCTCGCCACAGACGATCAGGTACGCGTCGCCGTGCGCAATCGCGGCTCCGTCGTCGCCGTCGAGCGGCGAGCCGAGACGGGTGAGCAGTGCGAGGTCACGTTTCGCCGCGAGCGCGGGGGAGTCCCGGATCGAGGTGGCTAGGTGTTCGAGCGGTGTCATCGATGCAGATTGAGGGTGTGATGCAAGGCGAGGTGCTAGCACGTTTGGCCGCCGTGAACGTCGGACTGCCTGCGTTTGCCGACGCGATCGCATCCCAGGGCGCACCGGTCGTCGACGTCGAGTGGCGGCCGCCGGCGCGCGGTGATCGCGACACCGTGCGGGCGTTAGAGCTGCTTTGGGGCGTGCACGGGTCGGCCGTCGCGAGCGCCAACGAGGAGGTGGTGCGGCGGATCGAGGCATCGCAGCCCCGCGCGGTCAAGGTTGCCCCGGCCCGCGACATGCTCCCGATTCTCTCCTCGGGACGGGTCCTGCTCCACTCGGGAACGACGATCGCGTGGGAGCGGGTGTGCGACCCGCAGCAGCGCGCGCTGGCGGCGGCCTGCGTGTTCGAGGGCTGGGCGTCGTCGCCGGCTGAGGCGCGGTCGCTGCTCGAAACCGGGGACGTTGCGCTAGCGCCCGGCAACGAGCACGGTCACGTTGGCCCGATGACCGGGGTGTGCTCGCCGTCGATGCCGGTGTGGGTCGTGCTCGACGAGACATCGGGCGCGCGCGCGTACTCAACGTTCAACGAGGGCCCCGGCCGCACGCTGTGGTTCGGCGTCGGCGACGAGGAGTCGATCGAACGCCTGCGCTTCTTCCGCGACGAGCTCGGGCCGCTGATGGCCAGGCTGCTCGACCGCGAGGGACCGATCGACATCTTCTCGCTCACCGCCCAGGGTCTGCAGATGGGCGACGAGCTCCACATGCGAAGCCAGGCCACAGGCAACCTCCTGGTCCGCAACCTGGCCCCGGGCTTCGCCGCGCTGGGCGGCGAGCGCTCTGCGCGGTTCCTGACCGGTAACCACCACTTCTTCCTCACGCTGACGATGGCCGCGGCGAAGTGCGCGTCGCTCGCTGGTGCCGGCGTCCGCGGCTCGAGCGTCGTCAACCTGATCACCCGCAACGGCACCGACATGGCGCTGCAGGTCGCGGGGCTCCCGGGGCGCTGGTTCAGCGCGCCGGCCGCGCCCGTGCAGGACGCGCTGCTCCGCGAGGGATACACCGAAACGGACGCGGCGCTCGACATCGGAGACTCGGCGGTGATCGAATGCATCGGACTCGGTGGGATGGCGGTCGCGGCCGCCCCAGCCGTGGCGGCGTTCTTCGGGGGCGGCGCGGCCGACGCGATCGCGCGCACCGAGCTGATGGGGCAGATAACGGTTGGCCGCTCCCACCGATTCACGATCCCGGCGCTCGATTTCGCGGGGACGCCGATCGGGATCGACGCCCGCCTCGCGGCCGAGCTCGACATCACGCCGCAGATCACGACCGGGGTACTTCACGCCTCCACCGGCGCCGGCCAGATCGGCGCCGGGGTGGCCCACCAGCCGGTCGAGCCGTTTCGCGCCGCGGTGCTTGCGCTCGCCGAGGACCTCGACGAGTGAAGGCAGCCCGCGCACTGGTCGCAGGATCCGGGGCGTGCCGGGGGCTGGTCGACGGAGCCTCTGGTGAGGTTGCGCTAGCGCTCAGCGGCGGCGGCGCGTATGTCCGGCTCGGCTTGACGGACTGGGTTCTACTCACGCGGCCGGGCGCGCCGTTCGGTCCGTTGTCGGTGGCGGTCGATGCGCTCGAGCGTCTTTCGCTAGCGCCCGGGGCGCCCGCGGAGGTAATGCGCGGGTGGCTGTTGGTGGGCGACTCGGCGTTGTCGCTCGAGAGGATGCGGGTCCGGATGTCCGTTCTGGCCCGCGCCCCGTGGGCCGTTGTGGGATGCGCGTCGTTGCTGAACCCGCCGGCGCTATTACGGCCCGGCATCGCCGCGCTCGCCGGCGCACGTGTGGCGGACGGCGTCGCGCTCCTGGCCGGCCTCGGTGACGGGCTGACGCCGGCCGGCGACGACGTGCTCGCCGGCTATGCCGCGGCGCGGCTTGCGCTCGGGCACCCGGTGGCGATCTCCCCGATGGCTGCCGGCCGGGCCTCGCCACTCGGGCTCGCATATCTGCGCTGCGCGGAGCGCGGCGAGCTACCCGAGCCTCTGAGCGCATGGGGGTCGTCGTCCGGGACTGCCATTGCCTGGGGCATCAACGCTGGGGTATTGCATTCCACCGAGAGAGGAGTTGGTGATGGCAGGATTCCGGTTGGGGATCTACGTGTTCAAGGACGCGGAGATCGTCGATTTCGCCGCGCCCCACGGCGTCTGGTCGGTGGCGCGGCGGTATGACCCTGAGCTCGACGCGTTCCTGATCGCCGACGCGATGCGCCCGGTGCAGGCGCAGGCGGGCTTCACGGTGCTGCCGAACTACTGCTTCGACGACCGGCCCGCGATGGACGCGTTCCTGA
>Ga0335073_10000926_pt1 | contig 38690 bp, 26 predicted proteins | sample Lox_Sample_22_FD_207093 | JGI IMG/M metagenome (GOLD analysis project Ga0335073, IMG submission 207093) | Soil microbial communities from Loxahatchee National Wildlife Refuge, Florida, United States - Lox_Sample_2.2 | ecosystem: Environmental > Terrestrial > Soil > Wetlands | place: USA... | reverse complement strand
CCGATTACGGTGCGCGTTGTCGACTGGGCGGACGAGGAAGGAGCGCGATTTGGCCGAAGCCTGCTTGGATCCTCCGCGTTTGCGGGAACGCACTCGATGCAAGCAGATCGCATACGGACGGATCGTAACGGTGTGTTGTTGGAAGACGCGCTGCACCGTTGCGGCGTAGAAATCGACCGGTTCCCCGAGGCGCAAAAAGAACGCAAGAACGCCAAGGCCTATCTCGAACTTCATATCGAGCAAGGTCCAGTGTTGGAGCGCATGGGCCTGCCGCTCGGTGTAGTGCTGGGCACAAAGGGCGTGGAGCGGCACATTATCAATTTTTACGGCCAGGAAGCGCACTCAGGTTCCACACCGATGAACGCCCGGCGCGACGCGTTGGCTGCGGCGGCCAAGCTGGAACTGGAGATTCGCAACATCGCAAAGAAGCACGAAGACGCGGTCTGTACCATGGGCAGCGTGAAAACATATCCCGGCATTGTCACCGCAGTGGTCGGCCGCTGCGAAGTGACCCTGGACCAGCGCGACTTGGACCGAGGCGTCCTCGCACAGATGTATCTCGAGGCTCAGGATGCCAGCCGGCGCTTCGCGGCAGAGGAAGGGTGCCGAGTGGAGTGGTCGCGGCTGTGGAGTATTGAGCCGATTCCCTTTCATCCGCATCTGCTGGACCTGTGCGACCAGGCAGTGCGCGAAACCTCTGGAACGTCGCACCGCATGCCTTCCGGGCCGCTGCACGATGCCGCCGAGGTATCCCGGGTGGGAATTCCGACTGTTATGATGTTCGTGCAATCGCTGCATGGCATTAGCCATAATAAGATCGAGGATACAAGGGAAGAGCATCTGGAAATGTCCGTCGTGGCCTTAGACCGGCTGGCGAGCAAGACCATGGACTGGATTCAAAAACAGGCTTGAGATCCCAAGGAAGGACGAAAGCATATGGACTCCCATTCCCGCAAGGTTGTGCAAGAAAATCGTGATTACACAATGTTTTCGTGGTCGGTGCAAGGCGCCTCCGCTCCGATCCATATGAAGCGCGGCCAAGGTGTGTGGTTTTGGGATGGTGATGATAATCGTTGGCTGGACTTCAGCTCGCAATTGATCAATTTGAACGTCGGGCATCAGCATCCCAAGATGCTCGAAGCTATCAAGAAGCAGGTGGATGAGCTTTGCTTTGCCGGACCAGGTTTCGCCACCGAACCACGCGGCTTGCTGGGCAAGAAACTGGCGGATGTCACCGGATTGGCAAAAGCGTTCTTTACCCTTGGCGGAGCGGAAGCCAACGAAAACGCTATGAAAATGGGGAAGCTATTCACCGGCCGCGAGAAGATCATCACGCGGTACCGTTCGTATCACGGTGCTACCATGGGTTCAATGACCGCTTCCGGCGACCCTCGGCGCTGGCCCGTGGAGCCGGGAATCCCAGGCATTGTCCGAGTGTTTGATCCTTACTGCTATCGCTGCCCGTTCGGCCAGAAAGTCGAAACCTGCCATCGCGAATGCGTTTCGCACATCGAAGAAATCATCCAGCTAGAAGGTCCGCACACGATTGCGGCAATTCTTACCGAAGGCATCACCGGTTCGAATGGACTACTGGTTCCTCCGGACGATTACTACCCCAAGCTGCGCGCGCTTTGCGACAAGTACGGCATCTTGATGATCGATGATGAAGTGATGAGCGGGTTTGGGCGCACCGGAAAGTGGCTGGCCACGCAGCATTACGGCTTTAAGCCAGACATCGTGACCTGTGCAAAAGGCCTCACCAGTGGTTACTTGCCTCTTGGCGCCGTCATCGTCTCTGAACCCATCGCCAATTACTTCGAGACGCACATGCTTTGGGGTGGGCTGACCTACAGCGGTCATCCCGTGTGCTGCGCCGCTGCCGTGGCGAATTTGAATTTGTACGAAGAAGAGCAAATTTTCGCCAATGTCGAGCGTCAAGGACGCTACCTGGCTTCGCGGTTGGAAGCGATAAAGAAGAAATACCGGTGCGTCGGCGATGTTCGTTATAAAGGGCTGTTCAGCGTCCTTGAACTCGTCCGCGACAAAGCCACACGCGAGCCGTTGGCTCCCTTTAACGGCACCAGCCCGGAAATGGGCAAACTCGCCGGCCACTTAAAAAGCAAGCATCTCTATGCCTTCAGCCGCTTCAATATGCTCTGGGTCTGCCCGCCCCTGATCATCAACGAACAGGAACTGGCGCAGGGCCTGGACACCATCGAAGAGGCGCTGGCCCTGGTGGACGCGACATTAGCTCCGGCCAGCGACGCCCGCCCCGCTGAAGCCATGGCGCGCTCTTAGCCGCCCTCAAGACCGCCCATATCCACAATTTTTGAATACTGATAGACTCCCTTTTTCGGCTGCCGTCATCTAATCCCTGGCGGCGGCAAATGCCCGCCCGGAAATGGACACCTCATGACCACCGTGCATTCGGATGCTTTAGTTTTTTTTGGAGCGACAGGCGACCTCGCTTATAAGCAGGTCTTCCCTTCTCTGCAAGGAATGGTAAAACGGGGGCACTTGAATGTGCCCGTCATCGGCGTTGCCAAGGCGGGTTGGAACCTCGATCAACTCAAAGCGCGCGCCAAGGACAGCCTCGAAAAACACGGCGGGGTTGACGCAGCGGCTTGGGAAAAACTGTCGGGATTGCTCCGCTACGTGGATGGTGATTACAAGGACCCGGCTACGTTCCAGCGTCTCCGCAAGGAGTTGGGTAACGCCGAACATCCCGCGCATTACATGGCTATTCCGCCGGTGTTATTCGGAACCGTTGTCGAACAACTCGAGAAATCCGGCTGCGCAAAAGGCGGGCGCATCATTATCGAAAAGCCGTTCGGCAATGATTTGGCCTCCGCTCGCGAGCTGAACAAGATTCTGCTCAGTTCCTTCGACGAGCAAAACATCTTTCGCATCGATCATTTCCTGGGCAAGCGCCCGGTGAACAACCTGCTCGTTTTCCGTTTCGCCAATTCCTTCGTGGAACCGTTCTGGAACCGCAACTATATCGAAAGCATACAAATCACTATGGCCGAAGCTTTCGGCGTTCAGGGCCGGGGTGCTTTCTATGACGCCACCGGTGCGATTCGCGATGTGATCCAGAATCATCTGTTCCAAATTCTGTCAATCTTGGCCATGGAAGCCCCGGTTTGTGCCGCATGTGAGACGTTTCGGGATGACAAGGCCCGAGTTCTAAAGGCCATTCCTACCCTGCAGGAATCCGACGTGGTACGTGGTCAATTTCGCGGTTACCGGGATGAGCCAGGTGTCGCGAAAGATTCGAAGATGGAAACCTTCGCGGCCGTTCGCATCGCCATCGATTCCTGGCGCTGGAAAGCGGTTCCCGTCTATATTCGCGCGGGTAAATGCTTGCCTGTTACGTGCACGGAAGTCATCGCGAAGTTCAGTTTGCCGCCCACCATCGTTGAGACCAACAAGCTATCCCAAAACTATTTGCGGTTCCGCATCAGCCCCGACGTCGACATTGCCATGGGCATGACCGTCATGGCCCCGGGAGAACAGATGGTCGGCGAACCAGCAGAAATGCTCGCGCATCATCAAACTACACCTAGTGAGTTGGGTGCCTACGAGGTGTTGCTGGGCGACGCAATGGCCGGCGACCCCACGCTTTTCGCGCGCCAGGATTACGTCGAACAAGCATGGCGCATCGTCGATCCAGTGCTAAAAGCAGCCACTCCCGTTTATGAATACGAGCCGGGCACATGGGGACCGAAGGAAGCGGCAAGAAGTATCGTGCCGCCGGGCGGCTGGGAGGATCCGGCGATAGCCACTCCCGCTGCCGCCGCCAAAGCGGGCTCCTTTCAGTAAAATCTTCGCGATTCGCCAGGAACCAATGAACCAGCCCCTTGCCGTCACTCTGGAATCCAGCAATCTGCGCGCCGTGTTTTGGCCAGACGCTGGGATGTTAGGTGCTTCACTACGCTATCGCGGAGAAGAACTTCTGCGCCGCATCGAAGACCTCGACACTGCGCGTCAAAAAGGCAGCACCGCAGGCATTCCATTGCTCTATCCATGGGCCAACCGGCTAGCCGCGCTTCGCTATGTTGCGGCGGGAAAGGACGTGGTCCTCGATACAAAATCACCCGTACTTCATTTTGACGATCATGGCTTGCCCATGCATGGTGTTCCTTGGGGCCAGCTTCACTGGGAAATTCTGGACGTAAAGGCCAATTCCTTTTTAGCCCGATTTTTATGGAATAGTCCAAGACTTCTGGCGGTGTTCCCCTTCCCACATCAAGTGGAAATGGCGGGTAGCCTCATGGCGGATTCGATGACGCTAACCACCACTGTCGCTGCCGATGCAGGATCGCCTGTGCCGATCAGCTTCGGGTTTCATCCGTATTTAGGGATTCCCCATCTAGCACGCGAACAGTGGCATCTAGACCTCCCGGCGATGCGCAGCCTTGACCTCGACGAACGCGGCATCCCCACGGGCACTGATCAGCCCTTTGCTTCGTTCAATGGAGCACTGGGCGAGCAACAGTTCGACAATGGTTTTGCTCTACTCGAGGACCAGTCGTCATTTTCGATTGCCGGCGCTGGATACAAAGTCGCCGTGAGCTTTCTGGAAGGTTACCGCTATTCCCAAATTTTTGCGCCGAAAGGCAAGAATTTCATGGCCATCGAGCCGATGACCGCACCCACGAGTTCGCTGACCACAGGTGTTGGTTTGCGGGTGTTGGAACCGGGCGCCAGATTTCGCGCTGCGTTTCGTATTGCTGTGCAATCCACCGACTGATTGATGTGTCAACTTTCTCAGAGCAAGCGCGCCTTCCGGGATAAAGACAAAAATTGCAAAATCGTGCAGTGACTGCCGCGATTGCGCACGCAGTGCGGCTATCGTAAGATGCACCACCAGAGGCGCAACGAGGCCGTTTGCCTACACCTGATCCAGTTGCATCGTGAATGAACTCGTTGCGGAATCAACAACAGACTCCGCTACCGGTGAATGGCGCGCCGCAGCCGCAGTTCAAGAAACAGGATTGCTGATGAATTTGAAGGCCATCACGGGAATGTGTGCCTGCGTCGTCGCACTTGCGGTGGCCCTTAACGGGGCATCCGCACCCACGCAGAGCAGCAACAAAGCCAAGAGCGATGCCGGCAGCCCCGTTTTTTTCCCCGTGTCTGTCTGGTACAGCGGCGGCAAAGCGCGCGCACCCATGCTCTCGGAGATCAATGCGGAATCTCCTCGCCTCTGGAAAGAAGATCTGCTGAAAATCAAAGGCCTAGGCTTCAATACGGTTCGCACCTGGGTAGAATGGAACGTCGGGGAACCCCGCGAGGGGGAATATCACCTCGAAAACTTGGACTTGCTGCTGCGCTTGGCGGACGAAGTCGGATTGCAAGTCATCGTGCAGGTCTATGTCGACTCCGCCCCGGAATGGGTGGGCGCGAAATTTCCGGAAGGTCGTTACGCCGCACAAGATGGGCAGGCCATACCTTCGCAAGCTGCGCCTGGGTTTTGTTTCGACAATACGAATGTGCGCAAGGCAGTGCTGAAGTTCTTTCAGGAAGTGGCCCGGCACGCGGATAAGAGCCCTGCTTTTTATGGTTGGGATCTGTGGAGTGAACCCGCTGCGCTGAACTGGGCACGCATCGGCTATGAATCGGAACCTATGTTTTGCTACTGCCCGGCCAGCACGGCGCGATTTCGGGAATGGCTGCAGCAGAAATACGGCAGCCTCGACAAACTGAACATCGCCTGGCATCGCACTTTCACCGACTGGAATCAGGTGCAGCCACCCCGCTACGGTACGATTCTGACTTACACCGACTTTATGGATTGGCGCGTCTATTACGGCTACAAGCTCGCCGAAGACTTGAAGATGCGCAACGATGCGGTCAAGGCAGTTGACCCCATGCACATAACCACTAGCCATGCCCCTAATCCTTCTCCGTTAGTGCGCACTTTGGCTGACCCTTACGATCCCACCGACGATTTCTTGATGAAAGACTCGGTCGATTATTTCGGCACGAGCTTTTACCCCAAGCTGACCGCCGTGGAATACAACTGGAAATTGAATCGGCGCGTGCTGGCCATGGATTTGACCGCATCGATGACCAGCGACCGGGGATTTTATGTAGGCGAACTGCAAAGTGGCTTCGGCGTACACGGGACCACGATCGGCTCGGAAGTCACCCCAAACGATTTGGAGATGTGGACTTGGGGAATGGTTTCTCGTGGCGCACGCGCCATCAATTACTACGCGTTTTATCCCATGAATGCAGGTTATGAGAGCGGCGGCTACGGCATGATCCAGTTGGATGGAACGCTGACCGAACGAAGCCGTCGCGCCGGCGAAACTGCGAAGAAGATCGCGGACAATGCGGATTTGCTGCTTGCCGCAAAACCGAAACAACCTGAAGCCGCCATCGTTTTCAGTCCTCTAGTTCCCTTGCTCGGCGGATATGACGAAGAGAACACGCGTACGGCCATGCACAAAGCGGTTGCTGGCTATCACCGCATGTTCTTCGAGCGCAATATCCCGGTGGAGATCCTGAGTTCGCGGGAATTAGCTGGTCACGACCTGCAGAAATACAAACTCATCGTGCTTCCCTACCCCTTGATGATGACCAACGACGAAGCTACTGCCCTGAAAGACTACGTGGCAAATGGCGGCCATCTGTTCGTCGAAGCGCGGCCCGGTTGGGTGAACGAAGACGGCCACGCGGAAGGTGCCGTGCCGGGATTTGGATGGACCGAAATGCTCGGAGTGCGCGAGACTTCCATCGATCCTGCCAAAGAAGTTTCCGTGAAGTGGGGCAATATGGAATTCGCGGGCATGACCTTCGCGGAACGTGTTTCCGTGCTCGATCAACAGGCACAGGTCGTCGCGAAATTTGCCGATGGCTCACCGGCCGGGTACGAACACGCTTACGGAAAAGGTAGCGCGATTCTGCTCGGCACATTTGCCGGCCAGGCCAATGAAGCAAAGCCCATGCCCATGCATCCACTGGGCGAAGCCCTTGCAAAATGGGCAGGATTGGCCGCACCCGAGCTGAAAGCTCCCGCTCTCGTGGAATTACGCGAAATGGACGCAAACACGGGACATTTTGTATTTCTGTTCAATCATGGAGAACAAAGTGCCCACGTCGAATTTACCGAGTCGCTTGAAAAACCCGCGACGCGAGTTCAGGAGTTCGTTTTCGGCGGCGAGACTCCACACCCCGCGGGAAAGCAGTTCACCGTGAGCACGAACGTTCCGGCGCAGGAAGTAAAGATCTACCGAATTGATTATTGATGTTCGAAGCGTGACATCCTCGGAGGCACATCGTGAGCGTATCGAAGTATCAAAAGCGAATCAGCGAAGTATTGGCCAAGATTTGGGAGACGCAAACTGCCAATATCGAGAAAGCAGCCGCCGTCATGGCAGACACCATGGCCAGCGGCGGCCTGGTGCACATGTTCGGGAGCGGACACTCCGTGCTGCCGGTGCAGGATATATTCCCGCGCTATGGCGCCTTCCCGGGCTTCCGGCCGTTGATGGATATGCGTCTGATGTGGACGAACGTGATTGGCAGTGGCGGCGCAAAAGGCTTGCTATGGCTGGAGCGCCGGGAAGGCTACGCCCAAGTGTTGTTCGAAAACGAGCCCATTCGCAAAGGTGACGTGATGCTGGTCTTTTCCCACGGTGGGCTGAACGCCGTCGGCATCGAAGTGCTGATGGAAGCGAAGAAGCGGGGACTAACCACCGTCGCGCTCACGTCGATGGACAATTATGCGAAGAGGCTGGCCACGCACTCGTCCGGCAAGAAATTGGCGGACGTCGCCGATATCGTGATCGATAATTGCACTCCGGCCGAAGATGCACTCGTCCAGATTGATGGCTGGAAGGCGCCGGTAGCGGCTGGTTCCACGGTGGCCTTCATTACCATTGCCATGTCCATCGTGGCGCAAGTTGCTGCCAACCTCGCCGCAAAGGGGCAGACCCCGCCGGTCTTCGTTTCACCCAATGTTTTAGGAATTCCACCCGACCAGATGAACCGCGTCTACGAGGAATACGAGCAGCGGCTGAAAAGGTGAAGTGTGCCAGACACGATTCGACGGAGTGTGCTGTTCAGCGGCGCGGCAACCGGAATTTTCGTCTTCGGAATCGTGATGGCGGTGCTCGGTACGTTATTTGGATTGCCGGAGATGCGCGCGCGTCTGCAGATTAATCTGGCACAGCAGGGCAACATGATTCTCCTGCTCTATCTGGGAATTCTGGTGGCCACTCTGGTCGCCGGACCCGTAATTGACGCGATGGGAAATAAGGTCATTCTGGTCATCGCGTCGGCTTTGGTGGCTGCGGGAATGGCAGGTTTCGCGCTAGCGCACTCCTACACCGAAGCGACCATACCCGCATTGCTATTGGGTTTGGGTGGCGGTGGACTTAACACCTCCACAAATGTCCTGGTCTCCGACCTCTATGGCGAAAGCCGGGGGCCAATGCTCAATATTTTAGGGATTTTCTATGGCATTGGCGCGCTGTGCATCCCGTTGCTGGCGGGAGCGATCGAAGGACACTTCGCGATCGCTCCGCAATTATTTTTTTGTAGCGCATTAGCAGCGGCTTGCGCGCTCCTGTTTTTGTTGATGCGTTTTCCACAAGCCAGCGCGGCGCAAAGCTTTTCCTGGCGAGAGGCGCTGAAAGTAGTGCGCTACCCTGGCGTGTTGATTTTGGCGTTTTTGCTGTTTTGCCAATCAGGGAATGAAGCAAGTATCGGCGGCTGGACATCGACCTACGTTGGTGAAGCGGGTCTGGGAGCAAAGGCTGCCACTTTTATCCTGGCGGGTTATTGGGCCATGTTGATGCTAGGCCGTGTCCTGGTCGCACGGCTCCTGCATTCCGTGGGAAAAATACAAATGGTGCTCGTCAGTGGCGTCGGCGCTTTGCTGGGCGCGGCCATTTTGTTGACAACGCGAAACGAGGCGATGTTGGTAGCTGGAGTGCTCCTGATCGGCCTTTCCTACGCGGGCATCTTTCCCACGACTCTGGCGATTGCGGGCGACGCGTCTCAAAAATTTGCAGGAACACTGTTTGGATTGTTGATCGCTATTGCTTTGTTCGGCGGCATGTCATTCCCTTGGGCCGTGGGGCATATCTCGCAGGTATCCGGCGTGCGCTACGGGATGATCGTTCCTCTACTCGGGGCCGCAGGTATTTGTGCGTTGGCCTTTCGAATTTTGGTGACGCAACCACGCTCCTCAAAATCTGCCTGAGCAATACAATGAAACGAAGCAACGCAAAACACGTCTTGGCCGTAGATCTTGGTGGGACCAAGCTCGCGATGGCGTTGGTCAGTCGCGAGGGAAAACTTTCCCGGCGCAAATCCCTGACTGTAGATGCCAGTTCCGCTCTCGCCCCGCTAAAGCAGATCGTAATGTCAGCTCGCGAGTTAGCTAACGGAAAACAACTCAAGTCGGCCGTGCAAGCAGTTGGTATCGCGGTGCCGGGACTCGTGCGTCGTGATGGAACTGTCTGGGCTCCGAATTTAAGGGGATGGAAAAGAATGCCGCTTGCCAAGTGCTTGCAGCGTGAACTCGGTGTACCTGTGATCGTCGAGAGCGATCGAAATGCAGCCGTGCTGGGTGAAACATGGCGTGGCGCCGCTCGCGGCGCAACCGATGCGATCGTTCTAATGTTAGGCACTGGAATTGGCGCAGGTATTTTGAGTAGCGGCAGACTGGTGCGAGGCGCGCATGAGCTATCTGGCTGCGCAGGGTGGATGGTCGTCACCGAATATGACAGCGACGAGGTACGACGCGTGGGTCAACTCGAGTCGCTGACGGCCGGCCCGGGCATCGCCTTCGCGGCAAGCAAGGAGCTGGCACGCGGAGTGAGCAGTTTGCTCGGGGAAATTCCACCCGCCTCCATCAATGCCTATGAAGTGGCGGAAGCCGCCAGGCGAGGGGACGCCCTCTCGATCGAGGTGTATTTAGAAGCAGGACGTTTGCTGGGCTGTGGCGTGGCGAATCTGATCAGTCTTTTCGATCCCGAGGTGGTGGTCATCGGAGGTGGCTTAGCCCGTGCCAGCGATTTGTTTCTCGATGCGCTCCGCAAGAGCTTGAGGCAGTACGCCCAACCCATTGCCGCAAAACACGTCCGCGTGCTGGTTAGCAAACTCGGTGCGGATGCAAACCTGCTGGGTGTGGCACGCCTGGCCTGGGACACCGCCCGCGACCGTCGAGTGCAGACTTAATGAGCGGCTGTACCACTTCCCGTTACTTCCTGATGCTCGTTCAGCAAGCCATCCGGAATTACCACAACTACCCAAGGCGTCTCGGTGTTCACCACTCGCGCATCACGAACCAACTCGAAATCGTGACCCGGACTTAGTTGCATCTTCTCGTTTCCCGGCTGTGGTAACTCCAAATTACTAGCCCGAATCTCCAAGGAATGAGTCCCCGCCCCGGCAGCGTGGATGTGCAGCTTCACTTGGTTCTGTCCGGCGTTCTCCGCCGAAACGATAAACGCAAAAGCGCGATCGGGCCGCAGTTCGACATGGTAGACCCCGCCAGAAAGCGCGGTAATCTTCGTACGCGCTGCGCCTTGACGGACGTCATACTTCCCTTGCGGCACTTGCGTCCGGAATTGGCCGTCCGCTGAATTCACAGTCACCTCGATCGTGTGGCCTGTCTTCTCATCTCGAAACGTGATGGGCTTCTTTGATTTGGCGTCTGCAGCCCCTTCCACCACCGGGCTGCCGTGTAAGTCTTGCATCACCCAGATCCACTCTCCTACCGGTTGCGTCCAGACTTCTTTATACGTCCAGCAAATCTGGTGCGGCCAATAAGGCGCGTCATTGTATTCCCGGGTTTCGATGCCAACCGGCAAAGCGCCGACCATTTGACCGGAACGCACGCTATAGAGAGGCTCCCAATCATAGCCTTCGCCATACATAATGCTCGCGGAAAATGGATTACGGCCGATCAGCCACTGAGCTTGCCGCTGCGCCAGATCCTCCGCTTCCAGATCGCTGCGCAATTGGCCAGCCGCAGAAAGCGCCTTTGTTTGCGAAAGCAGCACACTGGAATTTCCGCGAAAATCGAACCACACCGGAAAACGCCGCAAATAATACTCGCCTCCAAGAGGAATACCGCGATGAACCTGTTCGGTATAGGAATCGCGATCTGCGGCGCGCAAAGGCGTCCAATCCTTTGCCTGCGGGATCAACCGCATCTCACTCTCCTTGTACACGGCGGCGGGCAACACGCTGTACGGTTCGTCGACCTTAGCCGCCACCTGCTGGTAATACTTCGAATGCAGAACAATCGCGGAGTACCACTTCATCCAGTCCGCGTGATTTGGAAAAGTTTCACACAAGTGTGCGAGAGCAATGATTGGTTCTTCTTCCTGGCCAATGTGAAACCGATGAAACAGGTTTTCGCGTTTCGGGCTCGTGTAGAAGTATCCCGTCATCGGGATGCTCCACCGCTGAAGCTTCTGCTCTTGTGAAGCAATAATCAGGTTAGCCAGTTTGAACGCCTCGTCCGCATACTTCTGCTCTCCGGTGGCTCGATATAAATCGATCGAGGCAATTGCCCCAAACGAGATACGTTCGAGTTCATCTTGGGCACCATATACTTCCGCCAATGGGGGAGCCGCTTTCAGTCCCTCGACGGCATAACGCCAATCCTGTTCGGCTGTGCGCAAGCTGCGAATGGCAAGTTCCGGCTGACTCTGCCTCAATACCCGAGCCGCCAGCGCCTCCACCGCAGCCACACGAAAATTCCACTCCGGGTTATTCACGGCTTGGCCAAATCGATCGTCGGCATCGCCGATGATTCCGTTCGTCCAATAACTGATCAGTTGGCCTGTGGTGCGATAGCCATCGCCAAAGTTGGTCTTCAGTACCCAGCGCAGTCCCCAGGTTCCTTCTTCCAGCAGGCGTGCCTGAAGCTGCGGGTCTTCTCCTTGTTGCTGTAGCCGTTCCGCCAGAGAGAACAACGCATACGCCATACCGGGGGTGTTGCCCGTAGCACTCAGGTCGCCGGCATCGTGGTATCCGCCGTTTACGATGATGCGCTTGTCGCCATGAATGCTGTAGTCGTCGGTGTGACAAATCGCATGGATCCTCGGAATCACAGTTCCGCACCGTTCGCTATACATGAAGTTGATCGCTTTCCAGATAGTTTCGCGCCAAGCTTCGGGACTGATTTCGAAGGAACGTGTACTCTCATCGCCGGCGCGCAGAGCGTACTTGCCCGAAGCCTGCAGCTCAGAAAAATCCATGACCTCGTAATTGCCGAGCGACGTCTTCACTTGCCGCACTGGCTTGCTCAGCACAACCTTCCCGGTCGTTTCGTTGACAATCGAAAATTCTTTGGCCTGCAGATCGCTCGCGATGGCGGTTTTTGTTGAACCAGGCGTGTAGCCCGCATGGCTAAATGCGATCTTGCCAGGAGCCACCGCCCAACCTTCCACGTAGTCGGGATCCACTTTCTGTAGCTCGAGCTGGTCGATATACAGAATCGTCTGGTCACCCGGGTCCGGCAACATCTTGGGAAGACTGTACGCGAACTCGAGGCCCGTAACTTTGTCGCGGGAAAGAGGCGTAATTTCCCAAACGAGGTGATTCCACTCATGGTTGTTCAGGATCAGAGATTCGTCGCGGCCTTCGTTGTAATGGTCCGGCAGAACATGCGTGCTCTCGTTGTGCAGGACCAGCGACGCCGAAATGGCCGGCGCACCAACCACGTCGGGATATACCCAGATGGAGATGCGGTTGTATTTGCTCCAGTCCTCGGCCGGGAACTTACGCTCGGCGATCAGGTCCTCCCATTCGCCCGCGCCGCCCACCTTGCCGATATTCTGAACCGACCGAATACGCAAGGAATGCTTGCCGTCCCTTACAGGAGAATCCGCCAGAGCCATATCGCCGTCGCCCTGAAACGTCCAGGTCGACAGGTCTTCCATGGAATCAAGAATCTTTGATTCCAGTACTTTTTTGTTCAGCCAGCGCGCTTCGGCCCCATCCTCAGATACCGCTTTCATGGGCATTTGGGGTGCTTCTTCCTGTGCCGCCAGTGTCTGAAACCCCAGGCACAAAAACACCGACGCCACAAGAATCATCAACTTACCCCACAACTTCCGGCGGTATCCCTCTAACTGTGCGGCGCGCTCCATGGGCCTCTCCTTGAAACCATCTAATTCCACTTTGTAATGACTCTTTCCAAAGTATTATAAACCCAACTTGTAGCGGTAAATCCCTCGATGCATCTCATGAGCAGGAGTTGCGTGCAAGTATTCGTGCGGCGACGCTATGATACCTACGGGAGAACCAATGGAATACGTCAATCTTGGAAAGACCGGACTGAAAGTTTCGCGGATTTGTCTGGGTTGCATGACTTACGGCGCTCCGGCAACCGGAGAAGTAAAGGGTGGCAGGCACGCCTGGGTCTTGAACGAGGAAGAAAGTCAACCTTTTTTCCGTCAGGCTCTGGAGCTTGGCATCAATTTTTTCGACACTGCCAACGTGTATTCCAGCGGTGTCAGCGAGGAAGTGCTCGGTCGGTTTTTAAAAGCGCACGCCCGCCGCGAAGCGGTAGTCGTCGCTACGAAGTTATGGGGTGTCATGCGCGAGGAACCAAACGGCCGCGGACTTTCCCGCAAGGCCATTTTCTATGAGCTAGACCAGAGCCTACGCCGCCTGCAAACGGACTACGTGGACCTCTACCAGATCCACCGGTGGGATTATGAAACGCCCATCGAAGAAACTTTGGAAGCGCTGCATGATGTCGTCAAAGCGGGAAAAGTTCGGTATATCGGCGCCTCTTCGATGTATGCCTGGCAATTCACAAAGGCGCTCTACCTTGCCAATCTCCACGGCTGGACCCGCTTCGTTTCCATGCAGAATCACTACAACCTGCTGTACCGCGAAGAAGAGCGTGAAATGCTCCCCGTGTGCCAGTCGGAAGGAATTGGCGTCATTCCCTGGAGCCCGTTGGCACGCGGCCGTCTAACCCGTCCCTGGCAATCGGAAGCGACCAAACGCTTCGCTACCGATCAGTTCGGGAAAAGTTTGTACGGGTCGACAGAGGAAGCCGACCGCCGCGTCGTAGATAACGTGGGTGAGATCGCGAAAAAACGTGGTGTACCGCATGCCCAAGTGGCCTTGGCGTGGATGATCAGCAAGCCGGTGATCACCGCCCCCATCGTGGGAGCCACTAAGCCCAATCACTTGCCGGATGCTGTTGCGGCGGTTTCGGTGAAGTTGACGCCCGAGGAGATTGCTGCATTGGAAGAGCAGTATACACCGCATCCCGTTCTCGGTTTCAACTGATTTACGAAGATGGCCATCGCTAAACCGTGTTTGCGCCGCGAACTATCCACACCTGTCCGTCAGGACAGGTGTTACTCCTCAACCGAATCACTATCATGGATTCGGGAGAATTTGGGGAATGACTCTGGGAACGGATCTACTGAATCTGCGGCGTAATCGCACGTCAACGGTGTTGACGCTTATCAGCAGCACCGAACGGTTAGCGACCGCGCGCACGGACACTACCATCATGATGCGGGCCTTTTCACTGAAGGAACTCGGCGACGCGGTACTCGCAAATGTCGCTGTGCACGCGCTGGAAGCCTATTGGGGGGATACGCCACTGCGTGCTACTCGCCGCGCAACCAGCACCAACCGCCGGAAAAACCGTCGCATCGATACCTCGCACCTCTATCAGCGTCGACTGTTCGCCTAAGGCCCTGAGTTCCCGTCAACAACGAAACAGCGCCTTGAAGCCGTAATCCATGTGCTGTTGAATGTGGCAGTGAAATAGCGCAAGTCCGGGTTGATCCGCTGTAAAGTCGACAACAGCGCGACCGAAGTAAGGCACCACCACCGTATCCTTCTTGATCCCCGCCGTCGATTTTCCATTCACTTCGACCAACTCCCAAAGATGACGATGCAAATGCATGGGATGGGCGTCGTCAGTCCGGTTTCGCATAATCAGCCTGTAGCGCGTGCCCTGCTGCAACACAAATTCCCGTTCGTGGGGATACGGCTTGCCATTGATCAGCCATAGATTGAATTTACCCGCCCCACTGGGAATCTTTTCGAAGACCAATTCGATGGTTTGCTGGGGCGCCGGCGCGTTCGAATCAGCAGTACCGAAAATCGTATAGTCCCATCGCGTTCTGGGCGTATCAATCCACTGCGGCTGGCGATGCTGTCCCGCATATTCGACCACGGTGCCGAGGCCCGACTCCCGAATTGGCTTTTCCGTCGAGCCGAGAATCCAAATCCCTGGGTTGTTCATCTCGATCAATACATCCACCCGCTCGCCCGCTCCGAGAAAAATCGAATCGAGCGCTTGCGGAGACGGCACCGGATTTCCGTCCATCGCCAGCACCTTCATCTTGTGGCCCGCCAAAGCGACGCGGCGGTTTTCGATCGCGCTGGCGTTCAGGAAATGGATCAACAGCCGTTGGCCTTCACGCACCCGGATCGGCTCGCCGGCTCCCAGTGTTTTGTCGTTGATGGAGTAAGTCGCGGATCCTACTTCCAGGCCATCCGGATCCGTGTTCATTGTGGCCGGCTTCTCCAGCAGCGGTCCATCGTGCGTATCGTCGTCCTCATCGTCCATGGTCGCGGTAAAAAAGGGGTCCCAATCCCGCAGCGCCAGAAACAACTCCTGATCGTATTGCCCGTGGTCGTTGCCATCGTCGACATAAACAAAGCCAAACTGCCCGGTGTATGCGCCTTTATGCAAATCCGCCATGGCCATCGCATGCGAATGGTACCAACGCGAGCCGGCAGGGCCGGGTGTAAGTTGGAAACGCTGCCGACCGTGCGGCGGTACCAGCGGGGAACCTTCTTCTTCCGTGCCGTCCACATCGGCTGGTATCAACATGCCATGCCAATGCACCAGTTCGGGCGTATCCGTGTCGTTAATCACCTCGATGGTGACCTGCTTGCCTTCCTGCATGCGCAGCACTGGACCCGGTGCCGTGCCGTTATAGCCAATCGTCGAAAGAATGTGCGAGCGGTCCAGTTCAACTGTGACAGGGGCAATCCGAAGCGTATAATCAGCGGCACTCTCTGGAGCCGAAACGGCGGGCGAGGTTGACGGGCCTCCGAGAGACGGACGAGCGAGTGCGGAGTGTGCTAGAGCCATCCCGCCGAGTTTGAGAAGGCTGCGCCGATTCATGATCGTTTCACCAGGCCAGGGCCGCACATTTCCGCATGGTCTCACGCGGCATGAATGTGAACAAGCGTGTGTCCATCGTGGACAAACTGCAACCAACCATAGCTTTTCATCGTCTAACTTGTTCTCGCCCTACTCGCCATGCGGAGGACCACGATGAAGCTTGTCTGGGCAGCGCTGGCAACCATCACGGCTGCCGTGTGTTGCGCGGGCGTATGCGCATTCCAGCGAACTGGCGACTTTGGATTCGGCGACGACGATTCGGCCTCGAATGTGAAAGCCGAGTTTTACTGGTCGCGCCTCGCCTATTCCTCAAACATGACAGGTTTTGGAGTTTACGGCAGACGCGGTTGGCGATCCTGGTCGCGCGATTATCCCAAGGCCGATCGCCAGTTTTTGATTGCCATGCATCGCCTGACGCGCATCGACGGGCGACCCACCGAGCAGGTGGTGACGCTAGATTCCGACGACATCTTCAATTATCCGTGGATCTATGCGGTGCAAGTGCAAACTTGGGCTTTCACCGATGCCCAGGCCAAACGCTTGCGCCAGTATCTGCTCAAGGGTGGCTTCCTGATGGTCGACGATTTCCACGGCACCGAAGATTGGGAAAATTTCATGAACGGCATGAGGCAGGTGCTGCCGGATCGCCCTGTCGAGGATCTGCAGAGCGGCGACGAAATTTTTCATACGCTTTATGACGTCGACGACAAGATGCAAATACCCGGTGAACAGTATGTGTGGACCGGCCGAACCTACGAGAAGGACGGCTATCAACCGAAATGGAGAGCGATCCGCGACGACAAGGGCCGAATCATCGTCGCCATTTGCCACAACATGCATCTAGGCGACGCTTGGGAGTGGGCCGATGATCCCAATTACCCGGAGACCTTTGCGTCTATGGCATTCCGAGTGGGGCTGGATTATATCCTCTACGGCATGACGCATTAGTCTTCGCCCGCCGGACCGAAGGAGATTGAACGCAGGGGAGAAGTACAGCTCCGAGTTCATGGGGAAGAAAACGGGCGAATGTTTCAGTTCCTGTTCAAATATCCGAGCACGGTCTTTTCGAAGGGACGGTTCGTGCTGCTTAGCAGTTGGCCAGCATGGTTGCTGGTCGCTTTGATCATTGCCGCGGCGCTGGGGCTGGCCCTGCTGATTCGCTGGCGTCTGCGGGATGCCGTGCCCGAATTACGCAACTGGCGCGCATGGCTGATCTGGCAACTGCAGACCCTAACGGTGGCGCTCTTGCTTGTCCTGCTTTGGCAACCGGCCATCACGGTCGCCGAACTAAATTCTCAACAGAACATCATTGCAGTCGTCGTGGACGATTCGCGAAGCATGGCCATCGCCGACAGCAATGGGAAATCCCGCGAGTCTTCCGCCGTGGAAGCACTGCAAAATGGCCTTCTCTCTGGCCTGCAAAAACGCTTTCAAACCCGTGTTTATCGCCTCGGGAAAAACCTTACACGCGTCGATGCACCCCAACAGATCGCTCCTGTAGAAACGGCCACTCACATTAGCGATGGGCTAAAGCAACTGGCCTCCGAAACCGCGGATCTCCCGGTTGGCGCAATTCTGCTCCTCAGCGATGGAGGTCAGAACTCCGCCGGCCTCGATGGCTCGGGCATCCGCCTCGACGCGCTGCAGGCCCTACGGAACCGAAGATTGCCGGTTCACACGGTTGGTTTTGGCGAAGAGCAGCACAAACACGACATCGAGATTGAAGACATCAGCGTCCCTGCCAGCGCAATGGCGAACGCCAGAATCGCTACCACCGTGAGCTTCACGCAGCACGGCTATACCGGCCAGAAAGCCTCGCTGGTGGTACGCGATGGCAACAAGGTGCTGAGCCAACGCGAGATCACCCTGGATCCCGACGGACGAATTCAATCGGAGCCGCTCTTCTTCCCTGTCGGCGCGGCCGGGGCGAAAAGCCTGACCTTCAGTGTAGATCCGCTTCCGGGCGAGGAGAACGTGGCGAACAATTCCGTGACTCGGCCCATACTGGTGACGGAGACCAAGCGAAAGATTCTGTATGTGGAAGGCGAACCGCGCTGGGAATACAAATTCATCCGCAGGGCCGAAGATAACGACCCTACCGTGCAACTGGTCTCCATGCTCCGCACCAGTGAAAACAAAATCTATCGACAAGGGATCAGCGATCCTACCGAATTGGCCGACGGCTTTCCCACCCGCCCTGAAGACCTTTTCGTTTATTCCGGCATCATCATTGGCTCGGTCGCCGCCAATTACTTTACTCCGCTGCAGCAGGAACTGCTGCGCGAATACGTGGATAGGCGTGGCGGCGGAGTCTTGTTCTTGGGCGGCCGCTCGTCTCTAAGCGATGGCGGATGGGCTGCTTCTACTCTGAATGAACTGTTGCCCACTTCCCTGCCAAAAGGCAGCCACAATTTTCATCGCAACGCCGCCACCGCGGAGCTAACTCCCGAAGGCGTAGACTCGCCAGTCACGCGGATTCTCGATGACCCGGAAAAAAATGCGGAGCGCTGGAGGAAGCTCACCTATCTGGCGGACTACGAAGATGCAGGCTCGCCGAAGCCTGGCGCCACGGTTCTGGCAGACATGAATGTGGCGCATCGCAAGTTGCCGCTGCTGGTGACCCAGAATTATGGACACGGCCGTACCGCCATCCTCGCTACCGGTGGCACCTGGCGCTGGCAAATGAGCGAAGCCCTGGGCGATCCGTCGCACGACCTTTTCTGGCAGCAATTGTTGCGTTGGCTGGTGGCGGATTCCCCGGGCCCGGTGACCGCGTCGATGCCAGAGCGCCTGTTGCTGGATCAAGGCCAAGTGCAGTTCAAGGCCCAGGTGCACGACCGCCAGTTTCAGCCAGCCGCGAATGCCCATGTCACCGCGCACATCGTCGGACCAGACGGTCTGACCGCGCTGATCGACATGGCGCCTTCGGAAGAAACACCGGGCCTCTACCAAGCGGAATGGAGCGCTGAGAAGCCAGGAAGTTACCTCGCTGAAATCACCGCGGAATCCCCTGGTAAGCAGTCGCAAGAGCTAGGACGCGACGTAGTTACATTCCAGCGCACCGATGGCGCGGCCGAGAATTTTCACACCGAACAGAATCGCAAGCTGCTCGAGCAACTTTCCTCGCAAACCGGCGGCCGTTACTGGAATCCATCCGATTTGAGAAACCTTCCCCGCGACATCTCGTACTCCGAAGCAGGCATCTCGGTCCGCACGACCAAAGAACTTTGGGACATGCCCATCGTCTTCTTACTGTTGCTTGGATTTCCCCTAGGCGAATGGCTGTTGCGCCGCAAGTGGGGTGTCATATGAGGTACGCTCTGCTGCTGGCGCTGACCGGCATGGTGGCAATTCCGGCCCGCGCCGCCACCTACTACGTCATCGTCGCAGGCATTGGCGGTGAGCCGGATTACGAACAACGGTTTAGCGCCGAGGCCAAGGACCTGGATCGCATCTTCAAGGCCGCTGGCCCTTTGAATCACGTGTACACGCTCTTTGGCCCGCAAGCGACCGCCAGTCAACTTGGCTCCACGATGGATTCCGTAGCGCGCGACGCCAAGACCGAAGACGAATTTGCTTTGATCCTCATCGGCCATGGTTCCTTCGATGGTGTCGAATACAAATTCAACCTCGTTGGCCCAGACGTAACCGGCGCGCAAATTGCCCAGATGTGCGACCGCATTACGGCTCGGCGTCAACTGATAGTCGATACCACCAGTTCCAGCGGAGGCGCGCTTCAAGCGCTCGAACGGCCAGGACGCGCCGTCATTGCCGCAACCAAATCAGGAACCGAGAAAAACGCCACGGTGTTTGCTCGCTATTGGGTGGAAGCCTTCCAGGATCCCGAAGCCGATACCGACAAAAGCGAATCGATCAGCGCGATGGAGGCGTTCACTTACGCCACCAAAAAGACCGCAGCCTTCTACGATTCCCAAAAGCGACTGGCCACGGAACACGCCGTCTTTAATGACGCAGGTCATGGCGATCCCGTTCGCCAAGCCGGAAACGGGCAAGGCGCACTCATGGCCAGTTTCACTTTGCTGCGCCTGGGCGCTAGCCAACAAGCCGCAAACAATCCGGCAAAGCGCTCGTTGCTGGAAAAGAAAGATCAACTGGAGCAAAAGATTGACACGCTGAAGTACCAGAAAGCGGCAATGGATCCTGACGAATACAAGAAGCAGCTCACCGAGGCGCTCGTGGAATTAGCAACAGTGCAGGAGCAGTTGGACAAATGAAACACCTCGTTCCAAGCGCCATTGTCCTCCTCCTGTTCGCCGCAACGGCGAGCGGAGCGGTTCCGGGCGAATGCTGGAAGCTTCGAAAAGACGGCCAGCCGACCCAAGCGCAATCCTGTTTCATCGCATTAACGGGCAGCGGAGATGCCTATTCTCGCGCGGAAGGCTTTTGGGGGCTGGAGCAGTGGGTACAAGCCAACGAACAGTTTCGCTTAGCGACCCAGGCCCCAAACAGCAAGGCCATCTACAAAGCGCGCTGGGGCATGTTGCTCCACGAGCGCTTCAATGATGCCGATGCCGCGGGGCTTTTCCGCGAAGCGCTCACGCAGGACCCCGCGAACGCCGAAGCCTATGTCGGGCTCGCGGTGGTATCTGCGGAAGGCTTCGATGGGAAAGCCATCGAATATCTAGGCAAGGCCATGCAACTCGACCCGAAACGCGCGGACGCGCACGAGTTAATGGCCGACCTGGCGCTCGCGAACGACGATCGAGACCTGGCTGCAACCGAAGCCGACAAAGCCAACGCACTGGAAAATGATGCCTTGGACGCCATGGCCATTCACGCCTCCATTGAATTGCTCGCCGATCGCTCTCCGGACGCCTGGTTCGCGAAAATTCAAGCGGTCAACGTGCACTACGGCGAAGCCTATGCCCGCATAGCCCGCCAATTGGAATTGCATTATCGCTATGAAGACGCCGTGACCTACTATCGCAGAGCCGTCGAGGTCGAGCCGAACCTTTGGGCGGCGCACTCCGCGCTCGGAATTGATTTGATGCGGCTGGGCAAGGAGGAAGAGCCGTACCGCGAGCTGGAGCTGAGTTACGACAATGGTTACCGCAACGCCGCCACTGTGAACAGTCTGCGACTGCTCGACAGCTACAAGAATTTCGACACGATTCGCGATTCCACCACCATCCTCAAGCTAAACAAAACAGAAGCTGCACTTCTCGCCCCTTATTTGCAGACCCAACTGCACGCCATCCTCGCCACCTACGAAAGAAAGTACAAGATGAAACTCTCTGGCCCGGTGCAGGTGGAGGTTTATCCGAATCACGAAGACTTCGCGGTACGCACCACAGGAATGCCGGGCCTGGGCGCGCTCGGTGTCACCTTCGGCCAAGTGGTGGCTATGGATAGTCCGTCAGCGCGCAAGCCCGGCGAGTTCAATTGGGGTTCCACCCTTTGGCACGAGATGAGTCACGTGTTTATTCTTACCGCCACCGATCATCGTGTGCCGCGATGGTTTACGGAAGGCTTGGCCGTGCACGAGGAGGGTGAGCGCTCACCAGAGTGGCGAAATCGCGTGTCTCCGGAAGTGCTCGTCGCCATCCGCGACAAGAAGCTCCTGCCTGTGGCCAAACTCGATCGCGGATTTGTCTCTCCGGAGTATCCTTCCCAGGTCGTCGTCTCCTACTTCCAGGCGGGCAGCATTTGCGACTTCATCAAGCAAAAATGGGGAGAAGAAAAGCTGCTCGACATGGCCCACTCGTTTGGCAAGCTGCAAACCACGCCCCAGGTTGTACAGCAGGACCTCGGCATCACTCCCGAAGAATTCGACAAGCAATATCTGGCCTGGATCGATCACCAATATGGCGCCGAAGCCGCACATTTCAACCACTGGCGTGAGCAGTTGAAGGGTCTCGTGGCGGCTCTCCAACAAAAACAACTCGAAACCGTGCTGCAGCAAGGCCCGGCAGTGCTGGCCATGTATCCCGAATACGTGGACGACGCGAATGTCTACGAGTTAATGGCCACCGCCGACAGGGCCCGGGGTGACGCCAAGGCGGAAATGGCCATCCTAACAGCGTATGAACACCAAGGGGGGCAAATGCCCGATGTGCTGAAACGCTTGGCTGAACTGGAACAGGCCGCGGGTCAGCCCGCTGAAGCCGTGGCTACGCTCGAACGCTTGAACTACATTTACCCCGTCAAAGATGAGGATTTGCATCATCGCCTCGGTGACTTGCTCTTCGCGCAAAAACAGTACGACCGCGCAATCCGCGAATATCGCGCTCGGATCGCATGCAATCCCGTAGACAAGGCCGGCGCGCAATTTAATCTCGCCCAAGCTTATTTCGCCTCGGGCCAAAAGGACAAAGCCGAGGAAAGTGTTCTGGCGGCGCTGGAAACTGCGCCAGGTTATCGTCCGGCACAAAAGCTGTTGTTGGAGTTGCAGCAATCGCCCAGAAAATCGAACTGAAAAGGAAAGAACATCGATGGTCTCATCTGCCAGTTTGAATCAGGATGCCGCGGCGCTCCAGCAGCGCATCTCGCGTTTTCACGCCGTGCGCGAAGAAATCTTAAAACAGGTGCGCGAAGTGATCGTGGGCCAGCAAGACGTTCTGGACCAGATCCTCATCGCCATCTTCGTCGGTGGTCATTGCCTGATGACCGGCATGCCCGGCACTGCGAAAACCCTGATGGTGCGCACCATCGCGGACGCCCTCGGTTTACAGTTCCGGCGCATCCAGTTCACACCAGACCTTATGCCCTCCGATATCACCGGCACGGACATCATCGAAGAAGACCTGGCCACCGGCCATCGCAAATGGACCTTCGTGGAAGGACCAATCTTCGGGAATATCCTTCTCGCGGACGAGATCAACCGCACGCCTCCGAAAACCCAGTCGGCGCTCCTTGAAGCCATGCAAGAACATTCGTGCACCGTTCGCGGTCATCTCTACCGTTTGCCCATGCCGTTCTTCGTGCTTGCGACGCAAAACCCGATCGAACTCGAGGGCACTTATCCGCTGCCCGAAGCGCAGTTGGACCGTTTTTTGTTTAACGCCATTCTGGAGGACCTGAGCGCCGATGACGAACTGAAAGTCGTGGACCGCACCACAACCACGCGCGTCGCCAATGTCAGCGCCGTCGCCACCGCAGAAGAGCTTCTCGATTTTCAGCAGCTGGTGCGCATGGTGCCCATCGCGGAGACGCTCTCTCGTTACGTCATCGGCCTGGTCCGTGCCACCCGTCCTAAAAGTGAGGTCGCTCCCGATTTCGTCAAAAAATATGTGAATTACGGCGCCAGCGTTCGCGCAGCCCAATTTGTTGTGCTGGCCGCGAAAGCCAGTGCGCTCTCCCATAAGCGTTATCACGTCACGTACGACGACATCACTTCACTGCTTGTGCCTGTATTACGTCACCGCATTCTGCTGAACTTCCATGCGGAATCCGATCACGTGGACGCCGACGACATCCTTAAGAAGCTCATCGCCCACGTGGCCCGGCCCAAGGAGACTTGATGGAGCGTTTCCTCGACCCCAATGTGCTCGCTGGCATCTCTTCGCTAGACCTGCTCGCGAAGACGGTGGTCGATGGTTTTGTGGCCGGCCTGCACCGCTCGCCCGATTTCGGTTTCAGCCAGGAATTCGCGGAATACCGCGCCTATACCCCCGGCGATGACCTCCGCCATGTCGATTGGAATCTGTACGCGCGGACGGAGCGCTGCTACCTCAAGCGTTATCGCGGCGAAACTAACACCCAATTGACGGTGTTGATGGACGCCAGCAACTCCATGCAGTTTACTTCTGGTCCGCCAAGGAAGATCGATTACGCTCGTTACATTGCCGCCTCGCTCTTTTATCTGGCCATCCATAACCAACGCGACGCCGCCGGTTTAGTGGTTTTTGACGACGAAGTTCGCGAGTACATCCGGCCCTCCACTCGTCCCGGGCAGTTAGCGCGACTCTTCGCAGGACTGGAAAAAGCGGAGCCGCATGCTCTAACGAACTTCGCCAAGCCTCTCGAGCACGTCCAGAACTTCCTGCAGCGTCGCGGCATCGCCGTGGTGATCTCGGACTTCTATGAGGAACCCGCAACGATCATCCGCACTGTGGCCCCGTTACGTTTCCACGGCAATGATGTGGTGTTGTTTCACGTGCTCGACCCTCAGGAAATCCGGCCAACGCTGAAGGGCTCGGCCATTCTCGTAGATCTTGAGACAGACCGCCGGCTTGAGGTTATCCCCGAATATACGAAAACCACCTATCGCGCCAGGATTGACGCGCACATCGAGCAACTGCGCACCGGAGCAGGTGCTTCGGGCCTGGATTATCATTTGCTCATTACGGACCAGCCACTTGACACCACGCTGCGCCAATATCTTTCGCTACGGCAGGCAGGCAACTGATGGGATTTCTCGCTCCATGGTTCCTCGGTGGCCTGGCGGCTCTCGGTGTTCCGCTGTTTGTGCATTTGCTGCGCCGACATCAAGCTACACCGCGACCTGTAAGCTCGCTGATGTTCTTCGAACGTGGCACGCAAAGCTCAACGAAGCATCGCCGTCTGCGCTATCTGGTGTTGTTCGCGCTGCGGACGGCACTGGTGCTGCTTGTTGTGCTTGCGTTTGCGAACCCCTATCTCCGCCGGGCAGCCGCCGATGCGAATGGCCGGTTGCAACTGATTGTGCTGGACAATTCTTTCAGCATGCGTGCCGGGTCGCGCTTCACCGACGCGAAGGAGGGCGCGCTGGCGCAATTGGCGTCGAAATCGCATGCCCAAAAAGCGCAAATCATGGCGCTGGGCGGGCAGTTGGTTGTTTTGACCACCCAGCCCATTGCAGATCAGCCTCAATTGCGCGCTGCGCTGGAAAGTATTCAGCCGAGTGATGGACGTGCCAATTTCGGTGAGTTGGGCCGCGCCATTCGAGCGCTGGCGGAAACCGTCCATGGACCCATCGATCTGCATCTGTTCAGCGATATGCAGCGCACCGCCATGCCCGCAAACTTTGCCGATATGGTTTTGCCGCGCAATGTCAACCTGACGCTGCATCCGGTAGCAAAAGGCGAAACGCCCGCCAACTGGACGGTTGAAAGCGTGGACGCCCCAGCAATTCTCGCTGACCCAAAAGACCCAAAGCGTTCGCGGGTGCAGGCGGTGGTGGCCGGATTTAGCACTCCGGCCGCAACCAAAACGGTCTCGCTCGTCGTCAACGGCAAAGTCGCTGCACAGCGCAAGGTGGACGTGCCCGCCGGCGGCAGCGCTCCTGTCGAATTTTCGCCCCTCGATGTGGGCTATGGCTTCAACCGCTGTGAGATTCGCATCGAGGGTGGAGACTCTTTCACCGCCGACGATGTCAGTGTGTTTGTGGTGCGGCGCTCCGATCCGGAGCGCATTCTCTTCGTGCACTCCTCCACCGATACGCGTTCTCCTGTGTACTTTGCCGCTGCCCTCGACGCCGCAACGCAAGGCTCATTTCTGCTGCAATCCGTCGTCGAGGGGCAGGCTACCGATCTCGATCCCGCCAAGTACGCATTCGTAGTGTTGTCCGATGCTGGCAGGTTACCTTCCATTTTTGAGCACGCCCTGGAGCAGTACGTGGCCAAAGGCGGCAGCGTGCTCATCGCGCTAGGCACCTCGGCTGCGCATCAGCCGAAAATTCCCCTGTGGGGCGATGGCATAAAGGATCAGCATGACTACGGCCGCACCGGCACTCCCGGCACGATTGGGCAAGTGGACTTCAGCTATCCCCCCACTGAGCAGGCCGAACCCGGACACGACAACGGCGGCTGGGCGGACGTTCACGTTCTTTATGCGGCGCTGTTAAATCCGGAGGGCGCCCGTGTTGCGGCGCGCCTTACCGACGGAACTCCGCTGCTTCTCGAAAAACAAATCGGTGAAGGGCGGGTCGTGCTGCTCACTTCAGGCCTCGATAATCTCACCAACGATCTTCCTCTGCATCCGGTCTTTGTGGCCTTCATCGACCACACCACGCGGTATCTCGCGGGCAGCGAGCGGTTGAGCGGGTCGAAGCTGGTCGATTCTTTCCTTCAGGTTCGCGCGAACAGTCCTCCAGTCGGCGCCGTCTCCAACGTCGAAGTGATTGACCCCGCTGGCCACAGGCCCATCTCGCTGAGCGAGGCTCGATCCGTACAATCCCTCCGTTTGGAACGCGCCGGGTTCTATCAGGTTCGTCTTGCGAATGGCCACGACGCGGTTATTGCCGTAAATCCAGACCGCCGTGAGTCGGATCTCACACCGCTTACCGAGGATGTGCAAAGGCTTTGGATTGGCAGTCCCAGCGTCACGGCATCGCCCAACGCTGAAACCACCGCAGTGGAAGTCAGCTACCGAGCCATCGGCCTGTGGTGGTACGTAATGTTTTTCGCCTTATTCGTGGCGTTAGCGGAGACCACGCTTGCCAGCCGGTACATGGGCACCGCGCGGGAGGAAGTATGAGCAATCTCTCCGAACTCAATGCGTTCATCGAGCAAGTCCAACAGCGATTGCGCCTCGGTGCATGGCTGCGCGGGGCGGCTATCTTCGCTGGCACTGCGCTCTCCGTCACGTTTCTGCTTGTTTTTATCTTGAACAAATTTGCTTTCCCGCATCACGGCGTTACCGCGGCACGGGTCGCCATTTTCGCTGCGCTGGGTGTTGCGGCGGTCTTTGGCATTGCTCTACCAGTGATTCGCCTAACCCGCGAGTGGGCGGTACGCAGCACCGAAACAGCCAATGCCGATCTGCAGCAGCGGCTGACAACGTTCCAGGAACGTGCTGGCACGACGAACGATCCCTTTATGGAGCTGCTCGCTGCCGACACTCTGGCACACACCAAGAAAATACAGCCGTCCTCGCTGGTTCCGAACAATCGCCTCTTTGCGCTGGGCGGAGGAGGACTCGCCTGTTTCGCCGTGCTCGTCTGGATGGTCGCCGCTGGACCGGGCTATCTCGGATACGGCGCTTCTCTTCTCTGGACTGGCCCCAAGCCCACGCCCCTGTACGCCATTACCGTAAAACCCGGCAATGCCACCATCCGCCGGAATAGCGATCAGCTCATAACTGCGCGCGTCACTGGCATGCGCCCCGATAAGGCCCAGATCTTCGCTCATTACGATAGTACAAATCGTTGGGAGCCCGTGGCCATGTTGCGTCAGCCCGATACCGGCGAAGAAGCTACTTACCAGTTCGTCTTCGCGGGCTTGCCGGAAAATGTGGAGTATTACGTAAACGCCGGCCCGTTGCGCTCCCCACATTACAAGGTACATGTTGTGGACCTACCCTCGATAAAAGACATTCATGTCACCTACCACTATCCCGCATGGACCGGCATGAAGCCGGCAACTCAAGAAAGCTCGGGGGATCTGCGGGCCATCGAAGGAACCGAAGCCGTAGTGGAACTGCGCATGGATCGTGCGCTAAAAGACGGACAGCTGGAGCTTGACGGAAACCAGGCGATTCCCCTCACGCACAGCCAAGGCACAACTTACACGGGTACCATTCACTTGCAGAAGGACGGCGCCTACCATCTCGCCGACATCGAAGACGGACAACAGCTTCGCCTATCAGAGGATTACTTCATCGCCACAGATAAAGCCATGCCGCCTGAAATCGCCATCGAACGCCCCAAGGGCGATTATCGAGCCAGCCCCATCGAGGAAGTTACAGTGGGAGTGAAAGCCAGCGATCCATTCGGCTTGCGCGATTTGCATCTCCACTACTCCGTCAACGGCTCGCCCGAGCGCGACGTCAATCTGCTCAATTCGCCAGGCACAAAAGACGCCGACGGCTCCTATTTGCTTCCACTGGAAGACTTCAAGTTGGTGCCGGGTGATGTGATCAGTGTCTACGCGACCGCAAAAGATGGTCATAGCGAAGCACGTACCGAGATCAGCTTCATCCAAGTCGAACCCTTTGAACGAGAGTTCTCTCAATCCCAACAAATGGCCGGCGGAGCAGGCGGCCAGGGCGGCAACAACCAAACCGAAATATCCCGCCGCGAAAAGGAACTGATCGCCGCCACGTGGAAGCAGCAGAATGACAAGACCGCCACCCCAAAGGACGCCGCTGCCGCCGGGCAATTTCTTTCCGATGCACAGCAGAGGCTCCGTGACCAAGTCAATGCTCTGTCGGTTCGCATGCAGAGCCGTGATATCGCCGAAGCCAACCAGGAGTTCACCGATTTTGATAAGGAAATGCAAGGCGCCGCCACAGCTATGGCGCCGGCTTCTGACAAACTGAAAGCCACTCAATGGAAGGATGCTCTTCCGCTCGAACAGAAAGCGCTGCAAGCGCTACTTCGCGCCGAGGCGACCTTCCGTAAAATCGAAATCGCTTTTGGCCAGCAAGGCGGCGCGGGGGCCGCTGACGGAAACGCCGGCCGCGATCTGGCCAGCTTGTTTGATCTGGAGTTGGACACGGAAAAAAACCAATATGAGACCGCACAGAAGGCCTCCCCAGCCGACCAGCGTCAAAAGGACATTGACGATGCGCTCGCGAAACTCGATGCACTTGCCAAACGGCAGGAAGACTTGGCTAATCAGCAAAGCAACCCGCAACAAAGTTTTCAGGAGCGCTGGCAACAAGAAATGTTGCGCCGCGAGGCAGAGCAACTGCAACACCAAATGGAACAGCTCTCGAGAAACGGTCAGCAAGGCCAACAAGGTGCCAGTGGCTCGGCTTCTGGCCAGCTAAGTAACGATTCGGCCGGCCGTTCGCCGTCAGGCCAATCGGGAGATCCGCGGGTTCAGGAAGCCCTGAAACGTTTGCAACAAGCCACCCAGGCGATGCAGCAATCCGGGACAGGGGCGCAACAACAATCCGCAGACGCTCGAAAAGCGGCGGACGATTTACGCCAAGCCTCAAATCTCATGGCTGGCACGCAACAACAGCTCGCCAACGGCAAAGTCGACTCACTTGCACGCGAAGCATCCCGGCTGCAGCAACAGGAGCGTATCCAAGCGGACCAGATCAACAAGTTTGCCAATCAGCAGAACGACGCCAGTCCCGACAATTTGGACAGCATGGCCTCGCAGCTGCATCAACGCGATCGCTTGGCCCAGGAACGCCAGCAACTCTCCAATGATCTTTCCGACTTGCAAAGAAACATTCGCGACGCAGCCCGTCAGATGGCTTCTAATCAACCAGACGCCACGCACAAGTTACGCGATGCGCTCACAGAAATGGATGAGTCCGATTTGGACAATCATGTGCAACGAACCGCGGACTGGCTGCGTCGCGGCATCAATCCAAATTCAAATGGTATGGAATCCGAAATTGCGCAGGGACTGCAGAAACTGAATGATCAGCTGCAACAGGCTCAAAAAAGCGTCGGACAAGGCAAACCCGCAACCGCAGGCTCCAATCAGCCCGACTCCTCCGCCGCCCTCGATCGCCTCGAGCGTTTGCGCAGCCAACTGGACGCAATGACTGGACAGCGCGGCAACTCCAACCGGCAACTCGCACAAAGCAATCTAAACCGGGGTGGCCAGAGCGCTACCAACGGCTCACCGCAACCCAGCAGTTCCGTTGGCAACAGCGGCGATATCCGCTCTGACGGTGCCCGCGGCGCAGACGGCACGGTCTGGGGAAACATTAACACCGGTAACAACCGCTACGGCAGACCTGGCGTTGTGGCTCCGGCGTCACCGGACTCTTCCGCAAATCCTGCCGACACCGAGCGCGCCTACCAGCAGAGCCTGCGCGATCTGCAGGATCTTCAGCAACTGGTGCAAACCGATCCGGACGCAGCGAAGGAGGTTGCGGAACTCGCCCGCCGCATGCAGCGTCTCGATCCCAGCCGCTTTCCAGGAAATCCTGCGTTAGTGGAACAAATGCACCGCGAAGTGCTCAGCGCCGTGGACAAGTTGGAATTGCAACTGCAGCGCGAAGCAGGTTCCAGCACCGCGCGCACCGGAAAATCCGATGTGATTCCCGCGGGATACCAGGAATCCGTCGCAGACTACTATCGCCGCCTGAGCAAGAATCCCTAACGAGCCAACGCAAACACTCAGACGCCGGCAACTTCTCGCAAAAGCGCTTCTACCTTCGCGTCCAGTTCCCGAGCCACCGCGAGCGCTTCCTTGTTCCCGTAGGGCGCCAGAAAGCTCGCCATTCGATCGTAGGACAGGTGCACACCGTCGGCTCGCTCATCGATCAAAATCGTCACCGGCGTGTAGGAACCGGCGTCGGGCACATGCTTCACCATTTGCTTCATGATTAATGGATTGCCCGCCACCAGCCGCAACATTCGTGGCGCGCAACTTCCCTGCTCTTTGCGGAGGATTTCGCCCAGATCAAAACGAACGAACTCCATCAGATCCGAAGGCCCGACGGCGGTGCGAACGACCTGTTCTAGCTGTGGCTGATTTTGTGCGGTGCTGAGATCCCTGCGAAAGGCCCTTATGTCTGGCCTACCGATCGCGCGCTCCAACGAGCCGACGACCGCTTCGAACGATCTCGAAGATACTATGCTGATCCGCTGCACGCTAAGTTCGGTTACGTCCATACAAGTCACAACGCGAGCGTACGTTCTTCTTGAAAGACGCGTGCCCCACATTCCGGTTTTGGATGTGGGGCACATGCGTCTTGCTTCTCTAATACGTGTGCCGTCCTGCAGTGCAACCTTTCTGAGACGACCGTTGGCTAACGGGCAGCCTCCGCCTTCGCCGCACCCTTCAGGAAGGCGAGCAGGTCCGTATTTATCGTTTGCGCCTCAGTCGTGGGCATGCCGTGAGGGAAACCCTTGTAAGTTTTCAGAGTGCCATTCTTCAGCAACTTCGCCGCCAAAGGTCCGGAATCGGCATATGGCACGATCTGGTCGTCTTCGCTATGCATCACCAGAACGGGAATGGTGATCTTCTTCAAGTCTTCGGTGAAATCCGTTTGGGAGAAGGCCACGATTCCGTCATAGTGCGCCTTCGCTCCTCCCATCATGCCCTGGCGCCACCAATTCCAGATGACCGCCTGAGATGGTTTCGCGCCTGGCCGGTTGTAGTTGTAGAACGGTCCAGCCGCGATTTCGTAGTAGAACTCGGACCGGTTGGCCGCCAGTTGCGCCTGAAAACCGTCAAATACCTCTTTGGGCAGCCCGCCGGGGTTGGCTGCCGTCTTCACCATCAACGGCGGTACCGCAGAGAGCAACGCCGCCTTTTGTGCCCTACCCTGACCGTGGCGCGCCAAGTAGTGCACCACCTCACCGCCGCCGGTGGAGTGCCCAACATGAATTACATTTTTCAAGTCGAGATGCGCAACCACCGCGGCCAAGTCGTCGGCGTAATGATCCATATCATGACCGCCATCGGTTTGTGTGGAACGCCCATGTCCGCGGCGGTCGTGCGCGATGACCCGATACCCCTGTTTCAGCAAGAACATCATCTGCGCGTCCCAATCGTCGGCAGAGAGCGGCCAACCGTGGCTGAAGACAATAGGTTGCCCGCTTCCCCAGTCCTTGTAGTAAATGGTGGTTCCGTCTTTCGTGGTGATTGTTGCCATCGGCAGCTCTCCTTCCGATCAAGTACTCGAAGTTGGATATCTACAACAGCACGCCCGACAAGCCTTCTTGCTGAACATATCTCCGGAACAGGGACTCAAGCCGCCGTTTCTGACCGCCCCCGTACAACTGCTCGTAGCGCCATCGAACGACGCAGCGCGGCGCGCCCATGAAAGAAGCGTCCTTTGGCAGCGGCCACCGAAATATCAAGGATCTTTGCAGTGTCTTTCAGCGAAAGTTCGTGAAGGTGCCGGATTTCCAGAACCTTCCGGATTCGTGGCCGCAACTTGCCAATGGCACTATGCAGGATTCGATTACGTTCCCGTTCCACATAGCTTTGTTCCGGATTGCGCCCGCCATCTACCATCTGCCGATGGAAGCGCTCGGCGCCCGATTCGTGCATTTCGTCGATCGAGAGTTGTTTGGAGCCGCGACGTTTGCGCCGGATCATCAGCGACGAATTGATCACAATGCGTGTCAACCAGGTTGAGAAACTTGACTTCCCGTGGAAATTCTTAACGTGCATGAACGCTCGCATCAAGGAGTCCTGTAGCGCATCTTCGGCGTCTTCGCGGTTGCGAGTGATATGCAACGCTGTCCCCAGTAGCCGCGTAGTGTGAATTTGCGAAAGTGCCTCGAATGCTTCGGAATCCCCCCGTTTTGCCCGCAAGATAAGCTGTGCTTCAGAGATATTTCGTACTTGGTGATCGCGATAGCGAAGACCATCCTCTGGAGCGAGAGAATGTTGCATCATTGTTTTTTCCCCTATTGGACGCCCTTTAGTTTTGTTGTGGCGTCGCGTGTAACATGCCGCATCGGCATTTCGAATACATCACGCAATCGGTTGTTTTTTCGCTACCACCAGCAGGGGGGACACCGCCTACCACCTTTGGTGTATAGCCAACACCCCTTACGAGTCAGGAGGGCGGGGCGGAATGACAATCTCCCGGCGTCCGAACAAGTAACCGTCTACGGAAAACGCGCCGGGCCCTATTAAGGCAATCCCTAAAGCCACAATTCCCACGAGGATGCCAATCATCGGAGCACCGAAGGACCCCAGTGGGGGCGCAGGAATCCACGAGAGCGTAATGCCTACCACGCACAAACCCAGCAGCGCGCTCGCTATCACCGTGACAAACCCAACGATAAGCGCTGCGCCGCTTGCCGCTAAAACCGTGCCCACGAGCCAAACCGATAACCCACGATGAGCCGCACTCGTAATGCAAGTGATGCCAAGGACCATGGCCACGGCACCAACTGCCAGCCTCAACAAGAGCAGTCCAAGCCCGGGCCTTCCATCGGGAAAACTGGAAAATAATCGCTGCAGCGGACCCTCCCGACCGAGCGCATAGACGCACGCACCCAAGTTATCTGCCCACGAGTACAGAAAAAAACCCCTCTTTTCGGGATTTTTGGCTAACCCTTTCGCGGTATTGGCCCTGGAGGTAGTCGAGTTAAAATTTTTCCTGATCGACGCCTTGGTACAGCGAAAGCGCGGTGACGCTGGTGCTATTTTGCCTGGCGAGCGCTAGAATCAGAACCTCGTGCACAGACACTGATGGCCATCGTGATTCTTGAGAAGATTAAGACGTTTCGCCTTGATTCGCTCCCGTGCGTTGCAGACCGGAGCAGTCGTTCCGTTCGCAAGGTTCGTTGCGTGTTGGTACCGCTGCCGTTGATCGCCCTGGCTGCTTTCTTCCTTATGCACGGCTGTCGCGTACAGAACGCCGACGCTCCTCCGTCGATCGAGTTCACCAAGATTCCCCCCGCTGCACAGGGAGGTCGAGAGCGTGTCGATACGATTGCTGGCCGCGTGACGGGTGCCCATCCTGGCCAGCATATTGTGGTTTACGCCCGGAGCGGTCCATGGTGGGTGCAACCGTGGCCGGACCGGCCATTCATCCCTATCCAGGCCGACTCCAGCTGGAGCACCGACACCCATTTGGGCTTCGAATACGCTGCTCTCTTAGTTGACGCCGGCTATCAACCGCCTCCCACAATGGACGTGCTTCCCAACCAGGGTGTAACGGTTGCCGCGATTACAACGGTCAAGGGATCTGGCTCGATTGCCCTGGCGCCCACCAAGCCACTGAAGTTCAGTGGCTACGACTGGAAAGTCCGCACCATTTCCAGCGACCGCGGTGGAATGAACAACCTTTATGATGGCGACAATGCCTGGACGGACAAGAAAGGCGCATTACACCTGCAAATCAAGAAAAAAGGCGACAAGTGGTCGTGCACGGAGGTCATCTCGGATCGCAGCTTCGGCTACGGCACTTACATCACCGTAGTCCGTGACGTTTCCCTTCTTGAGCCCTCTACGATTTTGAGTTTTACCACCTTTGATGACTGGGGCGGTGATCAGCACTATCGCGAGATGGATACGGAGTTTGGCCGTTGGGGCGAGCCGGAACGCAAGAGCAATGCGCAATTTGGCATCCAACCGTTCTATGTTCCGGGCAATCTCGACCCGTTTAACGCCCCTGCAGGCCCTTTGACCAGTTCCATGCACTGGGAATCTGGTCGTGCCAGCTTCGAAACGGTGAGGGGCGAATCCACCCACGGGAGTGCACCTGTTGTCGCGCAGCACGTCTTTACCTCTGGCGTCCCCACCCCCGGCAAGGAAACCTTCCAATTTCTTTTTTACGTGGTCGCCAGCGAAAAAGCGCCGGAAACCAAGGACGCGGAAGTGGTCATCGAAAAATTTGAATATATGCCATGAGGAATTAGGCAATGCGGCGGCTATTCAGATTCGTGATATTGGCACTGTCGGTTTGCTCGGCAACGGTTTCCTTTGCCACGGGTCCACGCCGCGAACTCTCGCAATACCAACACGAGACCTGGGGAAGCGAGCGAGGTTTCCCCGGGGGAGCCATCTCCTGTATTGCACAAACAACGGACGGCTACCTCTGGATCGGCACTGATCGCGGCTTGGTTCGATTTGATGGGCTCACTTTCCACCTGTATCAGAGTGGTGGTCCCGGCTTGCCGATTGGTCCCGTCCAGCAATTATCCGCAGACAACCAAGGAAATCTCTGGATTCTCTTGAAGACTACTCAAGTGCTCCGTTACCGCGATGGAAGATTTGAAGCTGGACATGGGGAAGCCCAGTTTGGGATCACTGCGATTGGCAGACGGCAAAATGGTTCTCTGTTGCTTTCCTCCGATGCATTTGGGCCACTGACCTACGCGGATGGTAACTACACAGCGTTGGCGACACCCGACAATTCGTCGGCAGCGAACACCGGCGTGGTCCAACGCGCGGACACTCTCTCCAGCCACCTGAGTTGGGCGACGGGCGTCACGCCACATCGCTTTGTCGAGCCCGACTCCCCGGTGGTTTCTGTTGCGGAGACCACGGATGGCAAACTTTGGCTCGGCACGCGGGGCACCGGCCTCTTCTACATCTCTCCCGGACGGCCGCTTGCCGAAGCAAAGAATCTGCTCAAAATTGCTGTCAATTGTCTGCTTCCCCTACAAAACGGCGAACTGTGGATTGGTACGGACCACGGCATTCTGCGGTGGGACGGCAATGAGCTAACGTCAAACGCGCTTGCGCAAACCCTGCGGGACCAAACGATCCTCACGATGATCCGCGACCGCGATTCCAATATTTGGATTGGGACAGCCAACGGACTAATTCGCATCAATCCGGAAGGAGCCCTGGATCAATCTCCCGAAGCCAAGAGCATCACTGTGTTGCTCGAAGACCGGGAAGGCAATATTTGGATCGGCACTCATCTCGGCCTGGAGCGTCTGCGCGACGATACTTTTCTCACCTACTCGGCTGGCAGCGAGTCTCAGAGTGGCGGGCCGGTATACGTGGATGAAACAAACCGCACTTGGTTTGCCCCCTTCGATGGCGGCTTGCGCTGGATTAAGAACGACCAGAGTGGGGCTATCCGTAACGATGAGCTAGACCACGACGTCATTTATTCGCTAAGCGGCGGCGACCATGACTTGTGGATAGGACGGCAGCAAGGTGGCCTGACTCACCTGGTGTACGACGGTGGTTCCCTCCATACAAAGACTTACAGGCAGGCCGACGGCCTGGCACAAGACAGCGTCTTCGCGGTTCACGAGGCGCGCGACGGCACCGTGTGGGCCGGCACCCTAAGTGCCGGCGTGAGCGCCTTAGCCAACGGCACCTTTAAGACCTACAGCACCACCAATGGTATGTCTTCCAACTTTGTTACCTCGATTGCGGAAGGCGCCGACAACAACATGTGGTTCGGCACTTCCAACGGCTTGGATGAGTTCGCAGACCACCAGTGGCACATCTTCAAAGTCCGCGAGGGGCTGCCTTCTTCGGAGGTAACCTGCCTGATGGTCGACTCCTCAGGCACTCTCTGGATTGGCACAAAGTCCGGCATGGCCTTTCTTCGTTCCGGGATTATCCACGTTCCCGCTGACCTCCCTTCCACACTGCGAGAACAAACCCTCGGCATCGCCGAAGACAAATTCGGTTGGTTATGGATCGCCACATCCACTCACGTCTTGCGCGTCAATCGCGCCCGCTTGATGGCCGATGTACTCGACCAATCCGCCGTGCGTGAATATGGGGTGGAGGACGGTTTGCGCGGAACCGAAGGTGTAAACCGCTTTCCCTCCGTGGTTGCCGATCCTCAAGGCAACATCTGGTTTTCAACCAATCGAGGCATTTCTGTTGTTGACCCCAGACGAGCGCTGCGCGGTTCCGCTTCTGTAATTGTCCATATCGAAGGTGTAAGCGTAGATGGAACTCCTGTAAACCCCAACGAAACAGCCATGCTCTCGGAGAAACCGCGCCGGCTGACGATTACTTACACGGGACTCAGCCTCTCCGTGCCGGACCGCGTGCAATTCAAATACAAACTGGAAAACGTGGACGACCGATGGAGTGAGCCGGTTAGAGAGCGCCAGATGACCTACAACAATCTGGCCTCCGGCTCCTATCGTTTCGTAGTGCAAGCCAGCGACAGCCAGGGAGTATGGAATAGCGGCGAATCCGCATTCCAGTTCCGGATTGCGCCAGCCTATTGGGAGACCTGGTGGTTTCGGGTGAGCGTCGTGGGGCTCGGTGCCCTTTGCATTTTCTTGTTTTATCGCTTACGCATGCAGGCATTTGCCCAGCAGATGAATGTTCGCTTTGAGGAGCGCCTTGCCGAACGTACTCGCATTGCGCAGGAGTTGCACGACACGCTCTTGCAAGGCTTCCTCAGCGCTTCCATGCAACTGCATGTGATCGCTGATCAACTCCCCGCCGACTCGCCTACACAACCGGCACTCCAGCGAGTGTTGGGCTTAATCGGCCGGGTGATCGACGAGGGCCGCAATGCAGTTCGCGGCTTACGCACTTCCGACTATGACTCACTGGATTTCGGAGAAGCTTTTTCGCGCATCAAGAGTGAATTCCCCGACCAGGACGCCGTTGCTTTTCGCGTCGTAGTTGAAGGTACGCCCAAAGCGCTCCATCCCATGATTCGTGACGAGATCTACCGAATTGGCCACGAGGCGTTGACCAACGCCTTCCGGCATGCTGGCGCAGAGCGCATCGAGGCCGAACTCGAGTATGGCGCAGAAGGCCTTCGCCTGGTCGTCCGCGATAACGGCAATGGCTTTAATCCGCACTCGCTTGAGAAGAAATCGGAGAATCATTGGGGCTTGACCGGGATGCGCGAGCGCGCCAAAAGAATTGGCGCGACTTTCCGCGTACTTAGCCGCGAGGCGGCTGGCACCGAGGTTGATCTCTGGGTGCCCAGTCACATCGCTTTCCAATCCCCCGCTCGCAATCGTGGCACCAGCCGGTTTGCCAGTCTATTTCGCAGCAGGAAGTCCGAGCATGAGAAACCTTTAGCGGAGCAAAAACAATGAATGAGCAAACCCGTATCCAGATTTTATGTGTCGATGATCACCCGTTGGTGCGCGAAGGCCTGGCCGCGGTGATCAACAGCCAACCCGATATGGCCGTGCTCGCTCAGGCTTCGAACGCGCAGGAAGCGCTCCAGGAGTTTCGCACGAAAAAACCCGACGTCACCTTGATGGACTTACGGCTTCCCGGCCAGAGCGGGATTGACGCGATAGTTGCCATTCGTAGCGAATTCCCGGAAGCCCGCATTATTATGCTGACTACTTTCGAAGGTGACGTGGAAATTCAAAGGGCGCTGGAAGCAGGAGCCCGCGGCTATCTTCTGAAAAGCATGCCTCCCAAGGAGCTGCTCGAAGTGATTCGCCAGGTGCACGCTGGAAAAAAACGTATCCCCGCTCAGATCGCGGCGCAACTCGCTGAACACTTAAGCGATGAGGCGTTGACAGCACGCGAGATCGAAGTTCTCCGTCAAATCTCCGGCGGCAACCGCAACCGCGACATCGCCGAAAAGCTCTTCATCACCGAGGAAACCGTGAAGGTTCACATCAAGCACATCATGGAAAAACTCGGTGCCAGCGACCGCACGCAGGCGGTAGCTATAGGCATTCGCCGCGGCATCATTCACCTTTAGAGACGCGACTCCCTCAGTTCTTTGGTTTGATTCGGCGCAAATTCTATGATTCGCGGACCGGTCGTTTCCGCTTCCATTCGTGTTCCCGCCGCAGCAGCGACTGATGCTTCTTGATCTGCATCTCGATCTCGCTAAACGCTTTCTTGCAGCCTGCCAGAACATTCTTTCCGTTTCCCGTGGCGCGCAGGGTGCCCGTGGGGAGAGACAGGGTCAGCGCCAGGGACTGTTCTTCGGTTCGGGCGTTTTTCGAAAATACGCCTTTAATCTGCACTAGATCGGGCTCATAGCTTTTTAACAGCCGTCCCAACTTGTCCAAACGCCGGGTGACTTCCATTGCTACCGCCTGTTGCGAATCAATATGCTTATAGCTAATTGAAACGTTCATGGTTGCACCTGTAGGGCAGATAGGTCTTTAGGTAGGAACGCGACGCAGTGTTTCTGCACCGCATGACGATTTCAGCCTAGCACTCCGCTCAATCCCTTGCAATGTTACCGCACGTTGACCAGCAGTTTCGGAACTTCATAGGCCGCCCAGAGAGAAGGGGTGGCGGCGGCAATATTTTTTGCGCACGTATTGAGGGTGATGAAACGGGTCTATTTTCAGACAGTTGTTCTGGCT
>Ga0335073_10000925_pt1 | contig 38737 bp, 33 predicted proteins | sample Lox_Sample_22_FD_207093 | JGI IMG/M metagenome (GOLD analysis project Ga0335073, IMG submission 207093) | Soil microbial communities from Loxahatchee National Wildlife Refuge, Florida, United States - Lox_Sample_2.2 | ecosystem: Environmental > Terrestrial > Soil > Wetlands | place: USA... | reverse complement strand
GCCGCCTGCTTACGCGGGGGTGATCTACTTCGGCGGCGCGCCAAATCAGGAAGGGCTGATCTACGCGCAATATCCGCCGTATGCGGTCCTAATGAGTTTCACCCTTGCGCCAGGTACGAATGTTGTGACCGGTGCCGAATGGTATGGCAGCTGCGGCTCGACCGCCTGCGGCGCTTCGCCAAAATTCACGATCGCCATTTATACCGACGACGGCGGGTTGCCGGGTACTTTTCTCCTCATCAGAAATGTCGGCTCCGCCGACCAAACGGCGATCGGAAACGGTGAATACGAGTACAGCGTCACTTTCCCTTCCAAGACGTTGACCCCGGGGACGCCCTATTTGTTCGGGGTCTACGTAAGCGCCTCCAGCGAACCTGCTGATGTGACTTGGGGCATCGAGGAGACGTCCAAGGCGCCGCACGGTGCGACCACGGCCCTTTTTGACATGACGATTTCGGAAGATTGGTCGCTGATTCAGGAGAACGGGGCGTTCAGTCTCACCGGCCCTGGCGCCGTTCCCGAGCCTTCGATCTGGGCGATGCTGCTCATCGGCTTCGCCGGGCTCGGATTCCAGGGCTATCGCCGGACCGTCAAGGCGCGCTTCGCGGCGTAACCTTCCGGGGGGGACAGGAACAAGCAAAGGCCGCGGCCGGCCTTTCTTTTCAGGACCAGGGGTGGGGTTGCGGTCCGGTCGGCGCACGCCTCGTCTACCTGTTCCTCTCCCACTGTTCGCCCACTTTCACATATTCGCGCTTCACCGCCGCCCAGGCGATGCGGAACGCCGCTTCCTCCTGGCGGGGATCGTGGGTGTGAGCCGCATGGGCGTGGTTGAACGCCTCGCGAAAAATGTCCTGGGCGTGCTCGGGCAGATGCGAGCGGACGGATGGCGGCAGATCAGTGTTGGCTGCATAGGGCATCGGCGCGCTTCCTCATCAGGCGATGATGTCCGGGGTCAGCTGGTCCTCGAGCCGGGCGAGCTTGTCGCGCAACAGCAGCTTGCGCTTCTTGAGCCGCTGCAGTTGCAACTGATCCGCCTGTCCGGCGTCGCGGAGGGCCTCGATCGCCGCGTCGAGATCGCGATGCTCCTCGCGCAACCGTTCGATTTGCCCGACCAGAGCGGCGCGTTCCTCGGCCGTGAGCCCCTTCTCGTCCATCGTCAGGCCGCTTTATGCTCGGGCTTTCTCCTGCCGCGCCGGGCCGGCCACGACTATGCCGACGTCAGTTGGCCTAAGCAAGGCGCCTGCTCGGGGCGCCGACGGGCCGCCCGCCCTTGGCGCGGAACGATAGCTATCTTCCGCAAGGGATGGCCCGAGAGGGTCGAAATTTCCCTGAAATGTGGGCTTGGGGCTAAGAATTTGAACAGGCTCCCGCCATTTTGGCGCTTGCGCGGTCCGCCAGTTATGTCACAATTTCGTCGCCCAAGACCATAAGGGAGCTGTCCCATGTCGATTGATTCGCATCTCAGCGAACTGGTGCGCCGCCACCAGGCCATTGAGGAAGCGATCCTAGCCGAAGTCAGTCATCCGGCATCAGACGACATCAAGGTCCACGAACTCAAACGCAAGAAGCTTCAACTCAAGGACGAAATCGAAAGGCTCAAGCACCAGGCCGAGATCGCGCCGTCGCATTGAGGCTTGCTCGGGCTCACCGCCCGCGCGGCGCGGCCAGCGCGTCTCTCCACTCCTCGATAACTGCTGCGTCACGCTCCTTGCGCAGGCCCGCCGCCGCGAAGGATGAGAGCTTTTCCTGCGAATTGAGCCGCGCCAGCGCCCAGATCGCCGCTCCCCGGACGAGCGGGGCCTCGTCGTCGAGCTGGGCGACCGCGGGGTCGACAAGCGCGGGATCGTTCGAGTTTCCAATCGCGATCATCACATTGCGCAGGAAGCGCTCCCTGCCGATCCGCTTGATCGGGCTGCCTGCGAACCGCGCCCGGAACGACGCCTCGTCGAGGCGCGCGAGCTCGGCGAGCGGTGGGGCGTTAAGGTCGGCGCGGGCGGCGAGTTTCGCCTCCCGTCCGACGGTGGCGAATTTGTTCCACGGGCAGACGGCGAGACAATCGTCGCAGCCGTAGATGCGATTGCCGATCGCGGATCGAAGCTCGCGCGGGATCGGACCTTTGTGCTCGATCGTGAGGTAGGAGATGCAGCGGCGCGCGTCGAGCCGATAGGGCGCGGGGAACGCTCCGGTCGGACAGATGTCGAGGCAGGCGCGACATTGCCCGCAATGGTCCGCCTCGGCCCGGTCGGGAGGGAGGTCGAGGTCGGTGAGGATCGCGCCCAAAAACAGCCATGAGCCGAATTCGCGCGAAACGAGATTGGTGTGCTTGCCCTGCCAGCCGAGCCCGGCGAGCGCGGCGAGCGGCTTCTCCATCAGCGGCGCCGTGTCGACGAACACCTTGACGTCGGCCTTCGCCGGCCGCGCCGCCTGAACCAGAAATCCGGCGAGCTGCTTGAGCTTGCCCTTGAGAACGTCGTGATAGTCTCGATGCCGCGCGTAGACCGAAATCGCGCCGGCGTCAGCGCGCCTGAGGGCCGCGAGCGGATCGCCCTCCGGGCCGTAGTTGAGGCCGAGCAAGACGACGCTCCTGGCTTGGCTCATCAGCGCGCGGGGATCAACCCGCCGTTCGGCGGTCTCTGCTATCCAGGTCATGTCGCCGTGAGCGCCTTCGGCGAGCCAGGCCGCAAGGCGCTCGCGCGCATGCGCCGGCGCCCGGGCGGGGGCGATGCGGCAGGCGTCGAAGCCGAGCGCGCGGGCCTTTGCCCGGAGGCCCGCTAGAAGTCGAGATCGGCGTAGGCGAGGCTCGGCGTCATCCCAGGTAGCCGCTCGGCCAGAAGGGGGCGGAACGACGGACGCGACTTCATCCGTGCATACCAGATCTTGGCGGTTTCGTTCTCGTCCCACTGTGCGTCGCCCAGATAGTCGATGCAGGATAGGTGCGCCGCCGCCGCGAGGTCGGCGTATGTCAGCCGGTCTCCGGCCAACCAGCTGCGGGCCGAAATGAGGTAGCCGATGTAGCGCAAATGATAGCGCAAATTGGCGCGCGCCGCGCGGACCGCCTCCATGTCAGGACCGCCGCCGCCCTGAGCCGAGCTCATAAAGCGCTTGTTGATCTTCTCTCGCACCAGCCACTGGCTCGCCTCGTTGAAGAACTTGGCGTTGAACCAGTGCATAAGACGGCGGGTCTCGGCTCGGGGCAGCGGATCGTCCGGCATTAGCCGACGCTCGCCGAGCCCCATGCCCAGCGTCTCGTCGAGATATTCCGCGATGACCGCCGCGCCCGACAGACTTGGGCCGTGGTCCTCGGTTATAACCGGCGTCGCGCCCTCGGGCGCGATCAGGAGGAACTCTCGACGCCGGTCCCACGCTCGTTCCTCAACGAGCTTCGGCTCGATTCCCATTTCGCCGAGGATAAGGCGGACGAAACGCGAATGGGGACAGAAGGGATGGTGATAGAGCGTGATCATCAGGACCCGAGCGGCGAGGCGGCGGATGTCGAGAGCCGGCGACAGCGCCGCTCCTCGGAGGCCTTCAGATGCTGCGGCGCGGGTTAACTCGCGGTTAACCGCCGGCCTGTGTCGAACGAGCGCGGTTAACGCTGCGTCCGCCGACGTCGACCGCCGGCGTCGCGCCAGGCGTGAAATCGGCCTTTAGGTCAATCGCCAGCCGGACGTCCTGGCGGTCGATCGAGATCTGGGAGGCCATCGACATTGCCTCCCTCTACCGCTGCGGCAGCGCGCAAGCGTTTGCGCTCGTAATTCAAAACGACCCCGAGCGCGAACATCAGCGGCAGGATGAGGTAGAGAAGCCGGAACACCAGGAGCGCGGCGACGACATTGGCTTTCGGCGCGTCCGGCATCGCTTCTACAAAGGTGAACTCGAGCACGCCTAGGCCGCCCGGCGCGTGGCTCATGAGCGCGATCGAAAAAGAGGCGGCAAAGACGCCGAGCACCACGGCAAAGCCGGGATTGGCCGCCGCCGGAAGCGCGAAATAGATGATGCCGGAGGCGCCGACGAGCTCGAGAGGGCCAGCGAGCAATTGCCGCGCCGCGATGAGCGGACGCGGATAGATGAGCTCGTATATGCCGATCTTCAGCGGCGGAAAGTGCAGAAGAGAGCCGACGATATAGAGGCTCGGCGCCGCAACCAGCGCGACCGCGCCGGCCTGGCCGAGCCATACCGGCGCCCCGGCGAAACGCTGGATCAACTCGGGGTGAAAGAGCAGCGAAAATCCGCCGACTGTCACGGCGCCGAGTCCGAAGGTGAACGAGCAAAACGCCACCAACACGCCGATCTCGGCGACGCTCAGTCCCTTCTCCGAGTAGGCGCGATAGCGCACGACCGCGCCGGAGAGCACCGAAGCGCCAATGTTATGCGCGAGCGCGTAGGCGGTGAAGGACGCCACGGCGACGTATCGCCAACTGATGCGCCGGCGCAGATGCAGAAGCGCGATCTGGTCGTACCAGGCGAGCGCCGCGTAGGCCAGCGAGGTCGAACCGATCGCAAAAAGCCAACGGGCGGGCGAAATCGACGACAGCGCGCTCCTCAGGCTCGCCAACGAAAGCCCGCGCAGATCCTTGAACAACAGCCACGATGATACGGCGACGGCGCCGAGGCCGATGATCGGCCAGGCGACATCATGGATGCGTTTCAGGACCTTGTTCGCTCTCAACCGCTCACCATCCGACCGCCTCGTGCTGTGCCCGAGCATGGCGGCAAACGCAAGACTGGCGCCCTCGCGGAGCGCCGACGTCGCCGCATGCTGCGGCCTTACGGCAAGAACCGAATCACGCCCCGCCTTGCGCGTCCCGCTTTTGCCGGCGCGGTAGAGGATCCCGGCGATCTCCGGAACCATTCCGTCAATGCCGCCGCAAGTCATCGTCTTTGAGGTCCTTCCTGGCGCTTCGAACCCGATTGAGCCGGCGGGGCGGTCGGTCGCTGGGCGGCTCGCGCCGCAGAAGGCGCGCCGACTTGACGTCGTCCCGGCCTCAGCGCATCTGCATCCATCCAATGCAGACGTTCGTCCTACCCTTTCCAGCGATCAATCCCGTTCTGGTGCAATGGGGGCCGCTCGCCATTCGCTGGTACGCCCTCGCCTACATCGCCGGCCTAGTCCTCGGCTGGATGCTCATCCGCCGTATCGTCGCCGATGACGATTACTGGAACGGGGTTAGGCGCCCGAAGGCCGACAGCATCGACGACCTGCTGGTCTATTGCGCCTTCGGGGTCGTCATCGGCGGGCGGCTCGGCAATGTGCTGCTCTACGATCCGCAGTATTATTTTTCTCATCCGATCGAGATTTTCAAAATCTGGGAAGGCGGCATGGCCTTTCACGGCGGGCTGATCGGCGCGCTCATTGGCGTCCTCCTTTTCGCCCGGCGCTACGGCGCGCCGACATTGACCGTGCTCGACCTTTGCTCGCTTGTCGCGCCGATTGGCATCTTCTTAGGCCGGATCGCTAATTTCATCCGTCCCGAACTCTGGGGCCGCCGGACCGACGTCCCGTGGGCGGTCATCTTTCCCGGAACGGACGGGCAGCCGCGCCACCCGAGCCAGATATACGAGGCGCTGCTCGAAGGACTGCTCGCGTTCGTCATTCTCTATGGGCTCGCGCAAAAAGGCGCGCTGCGCCGTCCGGGGGTCATCACCGGAGTATTCGCCATCGCCTACGGAGCGGCGCGCATTTTCAGCGAATTTTTTCGCGAACCCGATCCGCGCCTTGAGGACCTTGGGCGGGGGCTCACGATGGGAATGGTCCTCTCGATCCCCTTGATCGTCGTCGGCGTGGGACTGCTCTTTTGGAGCCTCAGCCGGCGGGGAATCGCCGCATGACCCTGCTCCTCGACGAGATCAAGGCGATCGTCGCAGAGCGCGGTCCGATCACGGTCGAGCAATACATGCAGCTCGCGCTCGCCCACCCCGATTTTGGCTACTACATGAACCGCGATCCATTCGGCGCGACCGGCGATTTCACCACCGCGCCGGAGATTTCGCAGATGTTCGGCGAACTGATCGGGCTTTGGGCTGCCGAAGTGTGGTCGAGCATGGGTTCGCCCGATCCGGTGCGCCTCGTCGAGCTTGGGCCAGGACGCGGGACGCTGATCAGCGATGCGCTGCGCGCTGCGCGTATTGTGCCGGCCTTTCGCAGCGCGCTCGACGTAAGGCTGATCGAGACCAGCCCGGCCCTGGCGACGATGCAGCACGAGCTCCTCGTCGACTGCGGCGTCGCAGTCTCCTGGGCCCAGACGTTCAAGGAGATTCCGGACGGGCCTGCGATCGTGATCGGCAACGAATTTCTCGACGCGCTGCCAATACGCCAATTCGTCCGCGTGGGCGGCCAGTGGCGCGAGCGCACGGTTCGCCTAAACAGCGAGGACGCGCTCGTCTTCGACGTCGCCGACAAGCCCGAGCCTTACATCAGGGCCGCCGCGACAAACGGCGAAGTCTTGGAGGTGAGCCCATCCGGCCACCGGCTGATGTTCGAGCTCGGCGGGCGGCTGGTCAAACAGGGCGGAGCGGCGCTCCTGATCGATTATGGGCACGCCGTCACCCGATATGGCGACACGCTGCAGGCGTTGCGCGCCCACCGTTACGTCGATCCGCTCGCCGCCCCGGGGGATTGCGACCTCACCACGCACGTCGATTTCGCCGCCATGGCCCGCAGCGCAAGCGCAACCGGCGCCGCCGTTTACGGCCCGGTCGACCAGGGCGATTTTCTCCGTGCGATCGGCATCGACTTGAGGACCAAGGCGCTGGCCGAGCGCGCCACTCCCGATCGCGCCGAGGAGTTCGAGCGCGCGCGGGCGCGTCTGGTCGGCAAGGGTCAAGGCGAGATGGGCGCGCTGTTCAAGGCGATGGCCGTCGCCGACCGCAGGCTTCGGCCGCCGCCCGGCTTCCAGCCGGCTGCGAAGTCGGCGTGAGCGCCCCCCACGCTTTGGCGGCCCAATCGCTGCGGCTGCCAGGAATCGGGCACGGTTTCTTCACCCGCGTCGGCGGGGTGTCAGAGGGCGTTTATGCCTCGCTGAACGGCGGCGTCGGGTCGCGCGACTCCCCAGAGGCGGTGGCCGAGAATCGCTCCCGGGCCGCGGCGGCGCTCGGCGTTGCCCCGGAGCGCCTCGCAGTGCCCTATCAGATCCATTCGGCTCACGCGGCGGCGATCTCGGAGCCCTGGGCGCCGTGCGATCGTCCGGCCTGCGATGCGGTCGTGACGGCGACGCGGGGCCTTGCGCTAGGGGTGACGGGCGCGGACTGCGGCATGATCCTGTTCGCCGACCGGCGGGCGCGGGTCATCGGCGCGGCGCATGCCGGCTGGAGGGGCGCCTTGACCGGCGTCATCGAGGCGAGCGTGGCGGGGATGGAAAAGCTCGGGGCGAAGGCGGGCGACATCGTCGCCGCGCTCGGGCCCTGCATCGGGCCCAAGTCGTACGAGGTCGGGCCTGAATTCGTCGCCGCCTTCGCCGCGGCGGGCGAGGACATAAGCCGCTACTTCGTCCCGAGCCGCAAGGCCGGCCATTCGATGTTCGACCTCAACGCCTATATCGCCGCACGCGCGGCCCGCGCCGGCGTCGGCGCGTTCGAGGACTTGGCGCTCGACACCTACGCCGACGAAGAGCGGTTCTTCAGCTACCGCCGCATGACCCATCGCCGGGAGCCGGACTACGGCCGCCTGATGTCGGCGATCGTCCTCGAGTGAGCGCGGCTTGGCGCCGAATCCCGGTTCCTTGACAGCCCGTCGGCGCGCGCCCAATTAAGGCCTCAAACCCGCCTTTTTGACGTTTCGGCGCCGCCCGGGTCGCGCGCTTTGAAGGGATCAGCCATGTTCGCTCAGGCCCTGGCGAGGCGGCTTTCGCGCGCCGGCGTTCATTATGGCTGGGCGACCGTCGCGATCGTCTTTTTCCTCGCGCTCACCACCGCCGGCTGCATGGGCATCTCCGGCGCGCTGATCGTTCCCCTGACCAAGGAGTTCGGCTGGTCGACCGAGGAGATATCGGTCGCGCTCGCGCTCAGGATCGTCCTCTTCGGCCTGATGGCGCCGTTCACCGCCGCGCTGATCGACAAATACGGCTTCAAGACCGTGGTGCTGGTCGCGGTCGCGCTGATCGAGGTCGGGCTTGTCGGCGCGCTCGTCATGACCAGGCTCTGGCATCTCATCCTGTTCTGGGGCGTCATCGTCGGCCTCGGCACCGGCCTGACCGCGATGGTGCTCGGCGCGCTGGTGGCGACGCGCTGGTTCACCGCGCGCCGCGGCCTCGCGGTCGGAATTCTGAGCGCCTCGAGCGCCTCCGGCCAGCTTCTGCTCCTGCCCGTCGCGGCGTGGCTCGCCGATCATTACGGCTGGCGCGTGGCCCTTGCGCCGCCGATCGTCGCCCTCGTCGTGGCCGCGCTCCTGGTCACCTTCTTCCTCGTCGACCGCCCGGAAGACGTCGGCCTCAAGCCCTATGGCGACAAGGGCGACACGCCTGCCCATGTCGCGCCCCCTGCAGCGTTCAGCCGGGCGTTCGATATCCTGTTCGAATCGATGCGCAGTCCGGCGTTCTGGGTGCTGGCGGGCACGTTCTTCGTCTGCGGGCTCTCGACCAACGGCCTGATCCAGACCCATTTCATCGCCTTCTGCGGCGATTACGGCCTGCCCGCGGTCGCGGCCGCCTCGACGCTGGCGATGATGGGCGTATTCGATTTCATCGGCACCATCGGCTCAGGCTGGCTCTCCGACCGGTTCGACAACCGGGGGCTCTTGTCGATGTACTACGGCCTGCGCGGGCTCTCGCTCCTCTACCTGCCGAGCTCGACCTTCACCGTCTACGGCCTCTCGCTGTTCGCCGTCTTCTACGGCCTCGACTGGATCGCGACCGTGCCCCCAACGGTGAAACTGTCGGCGGCGAATTTCGGCCGCGAGCGCGCCGGCGTCACCTACGGCTGGATCTACGCCTCGCACATGATCGGCGCGGCGGTGGCGGCCTGGGGCGGCGGCTTCTTCCGTTCGACCTTCGACACCTACCTCCCGGCGTTCTACGTCGCTGGCTTTGCTTGTCTCATCGCCGCCGCGGCGATCTGGCTCATCGGCGGCCCACAGAGGGCGCGCAAGCCGCTCGTCGAGGCGCGCGCGTGAGCGACCGGCGGCTGCGCCACGCCGACAGCGCCGCCTTTCGCCACGCGATGCGGGCGCTCTCCTCCGGCGTCGCGATCATCGCCTGCGGCGAGGGCGAGGCGCGGCTCGGCTGCACCATCACCTCGCTCGCCTCGCTGTCGCTCGCGCCCCCGACGCTGTTCGTCTGCCTCGCCCGCTCCTCATCGACGCTCGCCGGATTGCGCGCGGCGGGCGCGTTCTCGATCAGCCTGCTCGCCGCGCGCCACGAGGCGCTGGCGCACCGCTTCAGCGGCCACGGCGGCGCCCATGGGCCGCGCCGCTTCGAGGGCGCCGAATGGATCACGCTCTCGACCGGCGCCCCGGTTCTCGCCGACGCGATCGCGGCTTTCGACTGCCTCACCGAAGAGATCATCGACCGCCATTCGCACGCGATCGTGCTCGGCGCGGTGGTGAGCTTGAGCGAAGGCGTCGAGGAGCCGGCGCTCGCCCACCGGCGCGGGGGCTACGGGCCGTCGAGCTAGGACCAACCCTCGAACTGCGGAATCCAAGCCGGGCGCATGCCCGTGGCGCGTGGGCCGAATCCGTCGGCGCTTTGGCGCCGCGCCATATCGATTCCCCCAGCAGTCACTCCTCGCGCCCGCATTCGATGTTATTCTGCTCAGGTCGAATATCCAGCGACAAATAGAGAAAAGGGCCAGTAGCCGCTAACGCGATAATATGCTAATAATACTAGGGTTTGATAATGTATTTTGGCGCAGAAGGGGAATGCAATGCAGCGTCTTGCTTTGCTGGCTTGCGCGTCGCTCACATGTCTGGCGACCGAGGCTCGCGCTCAGGCGCTGGATACCTTGTCGGGCATTGCCTCGGATTTGTCCTTCGTCGAGCAGCAGGTGACGAAAACCCTGAGCTCGCTGGGTTCCCCTACGTCTGGATATCCTGTCTCGGGCGGACAAAGCGGAACGTGGACGACGTACAGTCCCTCGGACAACGCCGAGGGATGGGCCAGCGGGTTTTTTCCGGGCGAGCTTTGGCTCCTCTATCAGGCGACAGGGTCGACGTACTGGCTCAATGAGGCGCAGACCTGGACCACCCCGCTGGCGTCGCAGGCCTCGAACACCAGCCGGGTGGACCCCACCGACATCGGCTTCATCATCGGGACCAGCTTCGGCAACGGCTACCGGCTGACGGGAGACCCAAGCTACCAGAGCGTGCTTTTGACCGCAGGCAGTTCCTTGTCGACGCTCTACAATCCCACCGTCGGCGCGGTTCGCTCCTGGACCTTCCCTCCATACCAACCTCCGAACAACTTTGCTGTGATCATCGACAGCATGATGACCCTTGGGCCGTTGCAGTGGGGGGCCAGCCAACCCGGCGGCAGCGCCAGTTGGGCGACAATCGCCTCGACGCACGCCACGACGGTGACCAACAACCTCGTGCGCTCGAACGGCAGCACGTTCGAGGTCGCCAATTTCAACCCGACGACCGGCGCGCTCATGAGTCGGGGGACGTTCGCGGGGTATTCCGATAGCTCGACGTGGGCGCGGGGGGAAGCCTGGGCGCTCTATGGATTCGTCCAGGCCTATCAGGCGACGGACAACCCGGCATTCCTCTCAACGGCGGAAGAGATCGCCAATTATTTCGTCAATAATTTGCCCACAACCGGACCCTCAGCCTACATTCCCCCCTGGGATTTCAATGCGCCGGGGACGCAGCCTGTCGACACTTCCGCTGCGGCCATCGCCGCGGACGGGCTCGTCATGCTGAGCACGGTCGCCGGGTCGATGAGCGCCTCCTACCTCACGGACGCCGAGAACATCCTAGGCGCGCTCGGCAGCTACTTCGATACGGCGCCGAATGGGGAGGCCGTCCTGCTGGACGGCTACACGGGCACCACGAGCGGGGAGAGCACCTCGCTGATCTATGGCGACTATTATTTCACCGAGGCGTTGCTGCGATTGCAGGACGTGCTCGATGGCCAGCCGGGTTGGGTGCTGTACAGCCCCGCGGCGGCGCCGGTCGTGCCTGAAACCTCGACCTGGGCGATGATGCTCTTAGGGTTCGCCGGGCTCGGCCTCGCGGGCTATCGCGCGTCGCGCAAGGCCGTTTCGGTTGCCCGTGGTTAGAGGAAGATCGTCATGCCGGCGAAGGACCAGCGCTCGGGCGTGTGCTGAGATCTACCCCTCGGCGATCGCATGAAAGAACGAGCCGCTGACCCGGCCGCGGCGCGAGCCTGAGGGCGCGTCGGCTGAGCCATAGACGTCGCGAACCAAGGCGAAGGGCTCGTCGCCGCCGGCGGCGACGATGGTCGCGTAGTGGAACTCGTGGCCGCGCAGGACGGCTCCCTTCGGCCCAAGCGCGCAATCGGCTGCGAGGCTCGCCTCGCGATAGCCGAGCGTCATCTTGCGCCTGGCGAAGCTGGTCTCGACCCCGAGCAGGCCCGCCATCGGATGGCTCACGCCCGAAGCGTCGGTGAGGCTCGCGCCCAGCGCCATATAGCCCCCGCACTCGCCATGCACGGGGCGCGTCTCGGCGAAACGCCGCAAGCCATCGCGAAAACGCGAGGCCGCGGCGAGGCGGCCGGCGTGCAATTCCGGATAGCCGCCCGGCAGCCAGCAGAAATCGCAATCCTCCGGCGGGCGCTCGTCGGCGAGCGGCGAGAACGGGACGATCTCGGCCCCCGCCGCCCGCCAGCCCTGCACGAGATGGGGATAGATGAACGAAAACGCCGCGTCGCGGGCGAGCGCGATCCGCTGTCCCGGGGGCCGAAGCGCGGCCGGCGCGCGCGTCGGCGCGGCGAGGCTCAATCCACCGGCCAAGGCGAGGACGCGGGCGCAGTCGACATGCGCCTCGACGAAACCAGCGATCGCGTCGAGCCGGGCCTCGAGCGCCTCCGTCTCGCCCGCCTGCACGAGGCCGAGATGGCGCTCGGGCAGCGCGATGGCGTCGTTGCGCGGCAGGGCGCCGACGACGGGAACGCCGGTCGCCTCGATCGCGTCGACGGCGAGCCGGCGATGGCGCTCGCTGCCGACGCGATTGACGATCACTCCGGCGACGCTTAGCCGCGGATCGTAAGTCGCGCAGCCCTTGACGATAGCCGCCGCCGACTGCGCCTGCCCCGTGACATCGAGGATGAGCAGCACCGGCATGCCGAGCGCGGCGGCGACGTCGGCCGATGCCCCGCTGCGCCCGCTCTCCGCAGGCACGCCGTCGAACAGGCCCATCGAGGCTTCGCAAAGCGCGAGCGCGCATGGCGCCGACGCATGGGCGGCCAGCGCGGCGAGGAGCTTGGGCGGCATCGCCCAGGAATCGAGGTTGACGCCCTCGCGCCTCGATGCGGCGGCGTGGAAGGCCGGATCGATGTAATCGGGGCCGGACTTCACGCCGACCACGTCGACGCCGCGGCGCCTGAACGCGCGCAAAAGCCCGAGCGTGACGGTCGTCTTGCCGCTGCCGGAGCGCGGCGCGGCGATCATGAGAGCGCGGGTCACGATGTGACCTCTGCAGCATTCCACCCCGGCGCGCAATCATCCGGCCCGATAGCCCGTTCGAAGAACGGGCGTTCTTCGAACGCCCTATCGGGCCGGCTTCTCCCGCAAGCGGGAGAAGGGTCGCGCCCCCTCTCCCGCTCGCGGGAGAGGGCTGGGGTGAGGGCGCACGCCCTAGGCAAGCCCGCGCGTGCGCGCTAGTGCAGCGCCAATGTCCGAGCCGGATAGCACGACGCCCCTCAAGCGCGGATGGACGACCGGCGCCTGTGCGGCGGGCGCGGCGCGCGCGGCGTACGAAGCGCTGCTGACCGGCGCGTTTCCCGATCCGGTCCCGGTCGCGTTGCCGAAGGGCCTGAGGCCCGAATTCGCGCTCGCGACTCATGAGCTTCATGCCGGCTTCGCCCGCGCTGCAATCGTCAAGGATGCGGGCGACGATCCGGACGTCACCCACGGCGCGCTGATTGTCGCAACCGTGCGCCCCGCACCGCCCGGCGCGGGGGTGAGCTTCAAGGCCGGCGAAGGGGTCGGCACAGTGACGCGGCCGGGATTGCCGCTCCCGCCAGGCGAGCCGGCGATCAATCCCGCGCCCCGGGCGATGATCCGCGCCAATCTGGAAGAGGTCGCCCGGAGGCTTGACGCCCGCGCCGACGCGATCGTCGAAATCTCGGTCCCCAGCGGCGCGAAGATCGCCGAGCGGACGGCGAACGCGCGCCTTGGTATTGTCGGCGGCTTGTCAATCCTCGGCACGACCGGGGTCGTCATTCCCTATTCCTGCTCGGCCTGGATCCACTCGATCCATCGCGGAATCGACGTCGCCCGCGCGAGCGGATGCGCCCATATCGGCGCCGCCACAGGGGAGACGTCGGAGGCTGCGATCCGCGCGCTCTACCGCCTGCCCGATCATGCGCTGATCGAGATGGGCGATTTCGCCGGCGGAACGCTCAAATACCTGCGCGACCATCCCGTTCCGCGACTGACCCTCGCCGGTGGCCCGGCGAAAATGGCGAAGCTCGCTCAAGGGCGGCTCGACCTCCACTCGAAGCGCGGCGCGGTCGACCTTGCGGCGCTCAGCGAACGCGTGGCCGAGGCGGGCGGCGCGCCGGCGCTTGCGCAAGCGATCGCCAGCGCCAACAGTGGGCTCCACGCCTTCGAGCTTGCGGAAGCCGCGGGCTTCGACCTCGCGGCGCTCGTCGCCGAGGGCGCATGGGCGGCCGCCGCGCGCGTTCTTAAAGGCGCGCCGACCGAGCTCGAGATCGTCGTGGTCGGGCGGGACGGGCGGAGGCTCGCGACTAGCGGGTTCAGGAGAGTCTAGCGCGCCCGCATCCGGCGGGCTTTCGCCCGCCACCTTCTCCCGCGAGCGGGAGAAGGGACGGCGCGGCCCCCTCGCCCGCGAAGCGGGAGAGGGTCGGGGTGAGGGGAAGCGCGGACTTCTCACTCGCCCTCCCCTCGCGGACGGCTGCGGAAGCGGCGCACATAATCCGCGTTGTAGAGCTCGCTCTCGCGAAAGTCTTGCGCCGCGAGCGCCGGGCCGACGAGGATGAGGGCCGTGCGCTCGATCGGCGCTTCGCCGAGCGCGCGGGCGAGCTCGCCGAGCTTGGCCTGCACGATCCGCTCGTCCGGCCACGAGGCGCGGGCGACGACCGCCGCCGGACAGTCGGGGCCATAGAATGGGGTGAGTTCCGCGACCACCCGTTGGAGCGCATGGATTGAGAGGTGGATCGCGAGCGTCGCGCCGGTCGCGGCGAAGGCGGCGAGCGTCTCGCGCTCGGGCATTGGCGAAGCGCGGCCGGAGGTGCGGGTCACGACCAGCGACTGGGCGACGCCGGGCAGGGTCAGTTCGCGTTTCAGCGAAGCGGCGGCGGCGGAGAAGGCGGGCACGCCGGGCGTGACCGTGCATGCCACCCCTGCCCGCTTCAAGCGGCGCAACTGCTCGCCCATGGCGCTGAAGATCGAGAGATCGCCCGAATGGAGCCGGGCGACGTCCTCGCCCCGTGCGGTCGCCTCGACGCAGAGCGCGACGATGGCGTCGAGGTCGAGCGGCGCCGTGTCGACAATAAGCGCGCCGGGCGGGCAATGATCGAGTAGCGCGCGAGGGATCAGCGAGCCGGCGTAAAAGCAGACGGGCGAGCGGGCGATGAGATCGCGCCCGCGCAGAGTGATGAGATCGGGAGCGCCGGGCCCGGCGCCGATGAAATGCACCGTCATGGGCGCTCCCGTGAGAGCGCAACGGCGCAGGTCGCGCCGTCGGCGGCGAGCCGCGGCCGAATGAGCCGCCCGCCTTCGCCGGCGCCGGCGAGCGCGGCGGCCTCGGCGATGTTGGGCGCGCCGAAGCGCGCCCGCGCCGCCGCCGACGGCGTGACGATGCGCGTCGTCTGAGCTTGAAGCGCTTCGAGCGGGAGCGGGGTCAGGGCCACGCCAAGCAGGCGCGCGGCCTCGATGAGGCCGGGCTCGCCGGCCTTGGCCGCGAGCGTGAACATGCCGACCTCGCCCTTGGGCGCGCCGGCTTCCGCGAGCGCCCGGCGCGCCAGCGCAGCGATCGTCTCGCCATTGACGCCGGCGCGGCAGCCGACGCCGATCGCAACCACGGCGGAGCCGTCATCGCGAGGAGCGCTGAAGGCGCGACGCGGCGATCCAGAGTCGCTGCTGCGCCCTTCGATCTCTGGATCGCTTCGCATTCGCTCGCGATGACGGTGGCCTTTCGCGAGCGTCGCGGCCGCCTCAGGTGGCTTCATGGCTTGACGAGCCGCCACTGGACGACCGGCATCGCCCCGCGCCAGCCGGAAAAGCGGCCGACCGGCTCGGCATGGGCGACCGCGATTTGAGCCAGTTCCCCGCCGTGACGCTCACGCCACTCGACGCATTGGGCCTGGGTCTCGAGCGTCACCGCATTGACGACCAACCGTCCGCCCGAACGGAGCACACCGAAAGCGCGCTCGATCATTTCCGGCGCGTTCGCGCCGCCACCGATGAAGATCGCATCGGGCGCCGGCAAGTCGGCGAGAACTCGCGGCGCCTCCCCGGCGACGATCGAAAGATGAGGAACCCCGAACGTCAGCGCGTTGCGCGCGATGCGCGCCGCCCGGTCGTGGCGCGCCTCGACCGCGACCGCGCCGTTCATCGGATCGGCGAGCATCCATTCGATGGCGACTGAGCCCGAGCCCGAGCCCACGTCCCACAGCATTTCGCCGCGGCAAGGCGCGAGCGCGGAAAGCGTGATCGCGCGAATCTCGCGCTTGGTGATCTGCCCGTCATGCTCGAACCAGTCGTCGGGCAGCCCGGCCGCGCGCGGCAGAACGCGCGCGCCGCGGTCGACCACGACTTCGAGCGCGATCGTGTTCAGGGCGGCGACATTGTCGAGCCCATAAAGCCAAGCCTCGGTCGCGCGGACACGCTCGCTTGGCCCCCCCATCGCCTCGCAGATTGTGAGCTTCGACTGCCCCATGCCGCGCGCGGTCAGAAGCGCCGCGAGCTTGGCTGGAGTGGCGTCGTCCCAGGAGAGCGCGAGAACTCGCGCTCCCGGCTGCAAAAGCGGGACGATCGCCTCGAGCGGCCGGCCGTGCAGCGAGACAAAAGCGCAATCCTGCTCGCTCCAGCCGAGCCTGGCCGCGGCGAGCGCAAACGCCGAGGGCGCCGGGACGCAGATCATCTCGTCGGCCGCGAAGCGGCGCATCAGCATCGCGCCGACGCCGAAGAAAAATGGATCGCCGCTCGCGAGCACGCAGGACGGCGAGCCGCGGCGCGCCTCGATCAAGTCGAGCGCGCTCTCGATCGGCGACGGCCAGACGAGCGTCTCGGCGCTCAATGGGCCGGCCAGCGCCAGGTGGCGCCGGCCGCCGACGACGAAGGAAGCTTGCGCGAGGAGGCGCCGCGCGGCAGGAGAGAGGCCGTCGATCCCGTCCTCGCCGATGCCGACGACGGCGAGCCAGCGTTCGCTCATCACGGAGCCGCCCTCTGAAGCGCATTCGCCTGCTCATTCTCGGCGGAACTTCGGAGGCGAGCGCGCTGGCGCGGCGGATCGCCGGCGAACCCGAAGTCGCCGCCGTTCTCTCGCTCGCCGGCGCGACCGCCAATCCGGCGCCCGCGCCGATTCCGGTTCGGATCGGCGGCTTCGGCGCCGCCGCCGGCCTCGCCGCCTACATCGCGAGCGAACACATCGACGTCGTTATCGACGCGACCCATCCTTTCGCGGCGCGGATGTCGATGAACGCCGTCGCCGCCTGCCGCGCCGCCGGCGCGCCGCTCGTCGTCTTCACCCGCCCGCCGTGGACGCGCGAGCCCGGCGACCGATGGACCGAGGTTCAGACCATCGAGGAGGCCGCCGAGGCTCTGGGGGAGACGCCGCGGACGGCGTTCCTTACACAGGGGCGGCTCAAGCTTGCGGCGTTCGCGCGCGCGCCCCAGCATCGCTATGTCGTCCGGGCGATCGACCGGCCGGCGGAGATCGAGCTCTTGGGGAAATGCAAGCTGATCCTCGCCCGCGGGCCGTTCTCGCTCGCTGACGAGCTCGAGCTGATGAAGCGCGAACGGATCGACGCCCTCGTCACCAAGAACAGCGGCGGACGCGCGACCTACGCCAAGATCGAGGCGGCGCGGGCCCTCAAGATCGAGGTCGTCATCCTGCGCCGGCCGCCAGCGCCCGAAGCCGAAACGCTCGATGATCTCGACGCGGTCATGGCCTGGATCGCCTCTCACCGCCCGCCCCCGTAGGCGCGCGGCGTCGCCATCCACGGGCGCGCCCCGTTGCGGGCGATGAAGCGGGTCTCGCTCGAACCGACCACGACCAGCGTCGCCATGTCGGCGAGCTTTCCGTCGGCTTCGCCGAGCGTGGTTAAGGTCAGCGACTCGTCGGGGCGTCCGACCGCGCGGGCAAAGGCGACCGGCGTCGAGCGCCCCTTGATGCGCCGCAGGAGATCGAACGCTTCGCCGATGCGGGCCGGCCGCGCCCGCGAGGCGGGGTTATAGAGCGCGATGACGAAATCGCCCTCGGCGGCCGCGCGGAGGCGGCGCTCGACCATCGCCCACGGCTTCAGATTGTCGGAGAGCGAGATGGCGCAGAAGTCGTGGCCGAGCGGCGCGCCGAGCCGCGCGGCGGCGGCCTGCATCGCAGTCACGCCGGGCGCGACCGCAATGTCGAGATCGAGCCAGCGCGGGTCCTCCTCGACCGCCTCGAACACCGCCGCCGCCATGGCGAAGACGCCCGGATCGCCGCCCGAAACGACCGCGACCGCGCGCCCCTCCGCCGCGAGCTTGAGCGCGAGGCGGGCGCGGTCGAGTTCGGCCCGGTTGTCGCTTCGATGCGTCCGCTGGTCGGCCCGCAGGGCGAGGCGATCGAGATAGGGGCCGTAGCCGACGACGTCGCTCGCCGCCTTGATCGCCGCGCCCGCTTCCGGCGTCATCCATTCGGCCGGGCCGGGGCCGAGCCCGACGACCATCACCCGCCCGCTCACGGCCGCCGCCCCCGGCCGGGCGCGAGGATGAGCGAGAAATAGGGCGCGGCGTCGTCCCGCTTCTCGGCGAGAGGCGTCACCACCTCGCCCGTCATCGTCGCGCGCTCGACATAGATGGCGCGCTCCGCCATGCCTGCGGCGGCGAGCGCCGCCTTGGCGCGGGCGAAGTTGCGGCCGATCTTCATGATCACCGCCGCGTCGGCGAGCGCAAGGCGCCGCGCGAGCTCGTCGAGCGGCAACGTCGCCGGCAGCACGACGAGCGAATCGTCGCCCCAGGTCATCGGCGCCAAGGCCGCCCCCCAGGCGCCGCAGATGCTCGACACCCCCGGCACGATGGTGACCGCGAAACGGTCGCGCAGGCGGATGAAGAGATGCATGAACGAGCCGTAGAGCAGCGGATCGCCCTCGCTGAGCAGCGCGACGTCGCGGCCGGCCTCGAGATGGTCGGCAATCGCGATCGTCGATTCCTTGTAGAAGCGCGCGAGCGCGTCGCGATACGGCGGATCGCCGAAATGCGATTCGTCGGTCATCGGATAGAACAGCGGCAGCTCGAGGTGGGAAGGCTTGAGCCAGCAGTCGACGATCGCGCGCGCATTGCCGCGCCGGCCCGCCTTGGCGAAGAAGGCGACGACCGGCGCCGCAGCGATGACCTTGGTCGCTTTCACGGTGAGCAGTTCGGGGTCGCCGGGCCCGATGCCGACGCCATAGAGACGGCCGGGCGGGGTCATTCGGCGTCGCTCGACAGCGCATTGACCGCCGCTGCGGCCATCGCGCTGCCCCCCTTTCGCCCGCGCACGACGATCGCCGGCAGGCCGCTCTCGATCAGCGCCTCTTTCGCTTCCGCCGCGCCGACGAAGCCGACCGGCATGCCGATGATCGCGGCGGGAGGCGGCGCGCCCGCCGCGATGGCCTCGATGAGGCGAAAGAGCGCCGTCGGCGCGTTGCCGATGGCGACGACCGAGCCGCCGAGGCGAGGCAACCACAGCTCGACCGCCGCCGCCGTGCGCGTCGTGCCGAGCCTCTTGGCCAGCTCAGGGATAGAAGGATCACTTAGGGTGCAAATCACGTCATTGTTCGCGGGCAGGCGGGCGCGGGTGACCCCTTCAGCGACCATGCGCGCGTCGCAGAAGACCGGCGCCCCGGCGCGAAGCGCCTCGCGCGCCGCCGCCGCCGCTCCGGGCGCAAAGGCGAGGTCGGCCGCGGCCTCGACCATTCCGCACGCGTGGATGACCCGGACCGCGACCCTCTCTTCGATCGGCGAGAAGCGCCCGAGATCGGCTTCGCCCCGGATGATGGCGAACGAGCGGCGGTAGATCGCCGCGGCGTCCTTCTCGTAATCGTAGGCGCGCGTCACGGCGGCAGCCTCTCGGCTGGAACGAGCGTCGCGGCTTCCGCGACGAGGAGCGCCTCGATCGTTGCCGCCGACAGGCCGCGTCGCGCCGGCGGATCGCCCGCCTTGCCGGCGAGAACGAGATCATAGCCCGTCTCGGTCGCGGTCAAAGTGATTGTCGTCGCCGCCGGCCGCGCGCATCCCTTGGCGCAGCCGCTGACATGGAGAACGACGCCCCTGCCCTTCGGCAGCAAGGGGGCGAAGCGCGCGGCGTCCTCGCGCACGGGCCGATGGCCATGGATGCAGGCCGGCCCGCCGGGACAGGCGGCGACCCTGAGGCGCGGCTCGTCGGCGCGGACGATGAACCCAAGCCTTTCGACTGACCGCTCCATCGCCTCGGCGCCCCGCCGGTCGAGGCCCGCGATCAGGAAAGCCCGCCAGGGCGTGAGCCTGAGCCCGTTCGCGCCATTCGCCTGCGCGCGCTCGATCAGCGCCGCGAACCGCCCCGCCTCGATTTCGCCGAACGCCGCCGCCGCGCCCAGGACAAAGTCGGCGCCCAACGCACGGGCGCCGAGGAGGTCGGCGAGCGACGCGGCCCGCTGCGAGCGCGCGCGCGGCGCGGCTTCAAGGCCCGCCTCGTCGAACACCGGCTCCGCCCCGATCCGCTGAACGAGCGCGCGCATCCGCCGCGGCGCATCGTCGCCCGAGCCGGCAAGGCGAATGAACGCGCAGCCGAGCCGCGCCGCGGCTTCGCCGATCCCCTCGGGCGCGCATCGCGCCGCCAGCGCGTCGTCGCCGGCAAGAAGCACATCGAACCCGTCGCCGCCGGCGGCCTCGAAGCGGATGTCGGCGTCAACGTCGGCGAGCGGCAGGCGCCCCCTGGCGTCGAGGATGAAGCTGAACTTGGCCGGCAGCCGGCGCAGGTCCGCGTCCGTGGCGAGCCGCGCTTCGAGCGCCGCCGCGCTCGCGGAGAGGTCGAGCAGCGCTTCGGGGTCGATGTCGTCGAGCGGGCTCACCACGATATTGCGCAGCCGCTCGATTTCGGGATCGGCGTCGATGAGCCCGGCCAAGCCGAGCCGCGCGTGCAGGTTTGGAAGCGTCCGCTCGCTCACGCCGCGCAGATGGAGGCTGGCGCGCGCCGAAAGGCCGATTGCGCCGTTGCCGCAGGCAATCGCGCTCTTGGCGAGCGCGGCGGCCTGATCGAGGGTGAGTCGCCCCCTCGGCGCCCTGACCCGGGCGATGAGCCCGTCGCCGGTCTCCATCGGCCGCAAAGCTCCCGGACACCAGCCTTTCCGGCGCGGCGGCGGCGGGCCCGCGGCGGTGCGACGGGGCGCGATTGCGCTCATGCGGCGTCCTGCACGACCGACGCCAGAATGCGCGCGCTCCAGTTGCGGCGCGAGAGCCAAAAGCCGCGCCGCGCCGCCTCTTCGAAGACGCCCGCCATGTGACATGCCGCCTGGCGATTGGCGCCGACCAAAAACGCGCGCACGTCCTCGTCGCCGAGCGTGGCGTCGAAGATCAGATCGAACTGCGCGCTGTCGACCGCGTCGGTCAGCGCGGCGAAGCAGAAGAGGTTGTCGAGCGACTGGGCGATTTCCGCTGCGCCGCGATGGCCATGACGCATCTGGCCGGCGAGCCAGCGCGGATTGGCGGCGCGGCCGCGGAGCGCCCGCGCGATCTCCTGCTTCAGGGTTCGGACTTTGAGCGCGCCGGGCGCGGTCGAGTCGAGGCGGTAGAGGGCAGGATTTCCGCCCGCCTCGGCCGCCGCGGCGGCGAAGCCGCCTTCATGCTCGGCGAAAGAATCGGCGTCGAGCGCGTCCTCTCCCGGCAGGTCCTGCGCATGGACAAAGGCCTCGGCGCCGGCGACCAGCGCCCGGAACGCCCCCGGCGCCTCACTCGCTTCGGCCTCGCCGCCGTAGGCGTGGCTGGTCGCGGCGAGGTAAGCCTCCGCCAGCTCCGACCGCTCGCTCCAGTCGCCTTCGGCGATGCGCCGCCCGAGGCCGATTCCATAAGCCCCCGGCGCGGCGCCGAACACCCGGGCAAGCCGCGCGCCTTTGAGCCCCGCGAGCGGATTTTCGTCGGCGCTCTCCTCGAGCGCGGCGACGGCGCGGACGGCGGCGGCGAACAGCGCAATCTGGCTCGGAAAGACGTCGCGGAAGAGGCCCGAGATGCGCAACGTCACGTCGACCCGCGGCCGGCCTAGCATCGCGAGCGGCAGAACCTCGAAGCCGCTGACCCGGTTCGACGAAGCGTCCCAGGTCGGACGGCAGCCGATGAGCGCGAATCCTTGAGCGAGATCGTCGCCGCCGGTGCGCATGGTCGCCGAGCCCCAGAGGTCGATGACGATGCGCTTCGGCCAGTCGCCGCGATCCTGGGCGTAGCGGGCGAGAACCTCCTCGGCGGCACGGCGGCCGATCTCCCAGGCGTTGCGGGTCGGGGCGGCGCGCGGATCGATGGCGTAGAGGTTGCGGCCGGTCGGCAGCATGTCGAGGCGGCCGCGCGCCGGCGCGCCGGACGGTCCGGGCGGGACGAAGCGTCCGCCGAGCGCGCGCAGGAGCGCGAGCGATTCGGCCGCGCCGCAGGCGGCGACGCGCTCAGCCATTGTCGCTTTGGCCGTCGCGTCGAGGTCGACGCCGGCGAAGCCCTCCGCGCTCTCGGGCGAACGGCCGAACACGTGCAGGCCGTCGCCGATCCGCATCTCCTTGACGTCGCAGAGCCAGCCGTCGAGAGCGACGAGCGCCTCCTCCGGCGGCTTGTCTTCGGCCGCGCATTCCCTCAGCAGTCCCGATTCGCGCCCGCGCTCGAGGATGATCGCCGCGATGGCGCGGGCGCGGCGCGGATCGAGCGCCTGCGCCTCCGCGAACTCGTCGAACAGCCCCTCGAGTTCGAGGGCGGCCCCATGCGAACCGGCCTCGATCAGCGGCGGGGTCAGATGGCCGATCGCGACCGCGCCGATGCGGCGCTTGGCCTGCGCCCCCTCGCCCGGATTGTTGACGATGAACGGATAGACGACCGGCGTCGGGCCGATGAGGACTTCGGGCGCGCAGGCTTCGCTGAGCGCGACGGCCTTGCCGGGCAGCCACTCGAGCGTCCCATGGGCGCCGAGCTGAACGAGCGCGTCGACCTTTTCCCGCCGCGTGAGCCAGAAATGGAACGCGACATAGCCGTGGCGCGGCGGCAGGTTGAGATCGTGATAGTCGCCCTTGCGCGTTCGCGCGTCGCCTCGGTCGGGCTGCGCCGCGACGATGAGCTTGCCGAGCCGCGCGAAGCGAAACGAGAACGCTCCGCCCACCGCATCGCGGTCTTCGGCCGGATCGCCCCAGGCGGCGAACAGCGACCTCTGGAAGTCGGCCGGCGTCGAGGCAAGCTCGGCCTCGTATTCGGCGAGCGTCAGCGCCGGCTCGAGCGGTCCTTCGGAGAGGGCGGCGACCAGCGACTGAGCGTCGAGTTCGCGGGCGACGTCATAGCCCGCGGCGCGCAGGGTTTCGGCGATGGCGACCGCGCTCGCCCAAGTGTCGAGCCCGACCGCATAGCCGGTTCGGCCCCCGCGCGAAGGATAATCCGGCACGACGCAGGCGAGGCGCTTCTCGGCCGGCGCCTTACGCCCGAGGTTCGTCCATCTTCGGGCCAGCTCGGCGACAAAATCGACGCGATCGGCAAGCGGCTCATGCGCGACGGCGCCGAATTCGGTTCGCTCGTCGCGCCGGCTCGCCGCCTTGAAGGAAATGGCCCGGCTCAGGATCCGGCCGTCGATCTCCGGCAGCGCGACATGCATCGCGAGATCCGCCGACGAAAGGCCGCGCGGCGAGGCGCGCCACGCCTCGAGGCCGACGCCCGCCAGCACGACCTGGATGACCGGCGCGTCGAGGGCGTCGAGCGCCGCGCCCTCGCTTCCATCGAGGCGAGCCGAAAACGCCGTCGCGTTGAGGACGACCTCGAAGCGCCGTGAAGCGAGGAAGGCGCGCAAGCCTTCGAGCGCCGCCGGGTCCTTGAGGCTGGTGACGAAAATGGCCGTCGTCGCCAGGCCCTTGCCGCGCAAAGCCCGGGCCAGGGCCTCGATCGGCGCGACGTCGCCGGCGAGGAGGATCGAGCGATAGAAGACAATGAGTGCGCGCGGCGCGCCCGGCTCCGCCTCGAAAGAGGCGCGCTGAAACAAGCCGAAGACGCTGACCGGAGCGGGCGGCGGCGCGTCCGCCGCCGCGCCGATCTCGGCGGCGAAAAAGGCGAGGCAGGCAGCCATGTTCTCGGGACCGCCTTCGTCGAAATAGCGCCAGATCCGGTGAACCGCGTCGCCCGCGAGGGTGGACGCCTCGTCGAGGCGCGCGTCGCGGCGCCGGTCGCCGGGCAAGAGCGCGAGCTTGACGCCGGTTTTGCGCGCGAGCGCGGCAAGCTCGTCGACGCCGTAGCGCCAATAGTCCGCGCCGCCGAGCACGCGCGCGACCACGAGCCTGGCGGGCGCGCAGACGCGCTCGAGGTAGAGGTCGATCGAGAACGGATGGCGCAGCGCCGCGAGCGAGGCGATCCGCAAGCTCGGCTTCGGCTCCGGGGCGGCCTCATAGGTGCGCGCGATCGCGTTGAGATCGCTGTCGGAGAACGAGAGGAAGACGACGTCCGCCGGCGTCTGGCCGAGATCGACCGCTTCGACCGTCTCGTCGAGCGACCGTATCTCGATGCGCGGAACGTGCATGGCGCACCTGTCATTGCGAGCGAAGCGAAGCAATCCAGGAGAACGTCGGGCGTCCTTCGCTCCTCTGGATTGCTTCGTCCCCCCGGATCACAACCCGGAGGTCCTCGCAATGACGACTTGAACTGTGCATCGCCTTTCACCCCCCAAGCGCCGCCGCGACGGCCTCGCGGTCGACGCCGCGCTGGGCGATGACGACGAGCCGGCTTTGCCGCGCCTCGTCCGCGACCCACGGACGCTCGAAGTCGCGCCGGAAGCGCCGTCCCACCCCTTGCACCAGCATCCGCATCGGCTTGCCCGCCACCTCGACGAAGCCTTTGACCCTCAGGATATCATGGGCGCGCGTCGCGGCGACGAGGCGGTCGATCAGCGCGTCGGGATCGCAGACCGTCGGAATGGCGACGACGAACGTGTCGAAATCGTCGTGATCGTGCTCGCCTTCGGGGTCGTGATGCGACGGGCGGGCGTCGAGGTCGTGCTCGGCCGCGGCGCGCATGCCGAGCAGCACGTCGGCGCCGATCGCGCCCTCGCGGGCGGGCGCGACCTTGACCGCGCGCGGCAAGGCGACGGCGATCTCCGCGCGCAGGGAGGCGAGCCGAGCGGGCTCGACAAGGTCCGCCTTGTTGAGCACGACGAGATCGGCGCTCATGAGCTGGTCCTCGTAGACCTCTTCGAGCGGATTGTCGTGATCGAGCGAGGGATCGCTTCTCCGCTGCTCGGCGACGCGCGCGGGGTCGTCAGCGAAGCGTCCCTCGGCCACGGCCGCGGCGTCGACGACGGCGACGACGCCGTCGACCGTCAGCTTAGTGCGCAGTTCCGGCCAGTCGAAGGCCTTGATGAGGGGCTTCGGCAGCGCGAGCCCGGAGGTCTCGACGACGATGTGATCCGGCTTCGGGTCGCGGGCGACGAGCGCATTGAGGGCGGGGGCGAAATCGTCGGCGACGGTGCAGCAGATGCAGCCGTTGGCAAGCTCGATGATCGCCTCCTCCGGGCAGGCGGCGTCGGCGCAGCTCTTGACGAGGTCGCCGTCGACCCCGACGTCGCCGAATTCATTGATGATGAGCGCAAGCCGTCGGCCGCCGGGGTTCGCCATCAGATGGCGGATCAGCGTCGTCTTGCCGGCGCCGAGAAAGCCGGTGACGATGGTGACGGGCGTCTTGGCGAGCATGGGCGATCCTTGATTTCAGCCGAGCGGATCTTGGGCAAGCGCGAGCGGCGGCGTTCGCGAGACGACGCCCTTGCGGAACGAGAGCGGCCGCTCGCGCCAGGGAACGATTCCGGCCGGGGAGGCGGCGTAGAGGCGGACGGCGGTCACGATGTCGTCGAGATGCGATTCGCGGGTGAGATCGCCGACGACATAGGTCCATTTGCCTAGGGCGGCGAGCGCCACCGTGCATGGGCGCTTGCACACGGACAGGCATTCGATCGGACGGAGCACGATCCCGGGCGCCGCGGCGAGCCGCTCGCCGAGCGCGGCGAACAGGCCCTGGCCGAGCGGCCCCTCATCCGATTTGCAGGTGACGCAGACGAGAAGGGTCGCGGAGGTAAAGTCGCTCTCGGCGTTCACGGCGCATCACTCGACCGGGCGAATGACGAGAGCGGCGCCCAATCGGGACAATGTCGGCTGGCCATCGTCGCTCCTTGGCCGCCCCTCCGGCGGCGTCGCGGAATTCATCGGCGCACGGCAGGTCTCCTGGCTTGCGGCGTATCGCCGACGCCGCCTTCCCGGACTTGGGTCAAGTCCAGTGGCGCTGGAAAGCGTCGACACGCCGCTCACAGTCGCGGGGGCGGCCACGGATCGGCGATCAAGCCTACCGTGTTCCCTTTTCACCCTCTGGCAAGATCGAGGGACCGTGCGAGGTTCATCTTCCAGCTTCGCGGGGGGTTGTCAAATCATGGCACCTCCGGTTCGGGAGGCGGCGACGGGGGGAGCTTGATCGCGCCCGCCGGCTGGGATCAATGTGACCGTCAGGCCAGGGGCGGGCTCGTCCGCGCCCAGGGATGATTGGAGGCCCGCGTTGCGAGTCCTGGTCTGCGGCGGGCGCGACTGGCATGAGGCCGAACTCGTCGAAAGCGCGCTCGATCGTCTCTACGCCGCGCGCGGCCCGTTCGACCGGCTGATCCACGGCGGCGCGCGCGGCGTCGACCGCATCGCCGGAAAATGGGCGCGGCAAAACGGCGTCCTCGAATGGGACTTCCTGCCGGAATGGCACCGGGCGGGAACACCCGACGGCGCCTTGCGCAACCAGTGGATGATCGCCGCGGCTCAGCCTGATCTTGTCGTCGCTTTTCCGGGCGGGCTCGGCACCGCGGACATGGTCGAGCGGGCGCGAGCCGCGGGGGTCGAGATCATCGAGCCGCTGGGGCGCTCGTCTTCGGCGCCCGGGTCATGATCTTCGGTAGAGCCTTGACGCGCGGCGCCTTCCGCGCCGAGCATGGCGCCTGGCGCGAATCTCGCGCCGGCTGGCGGGCTTCCATGGAGGGAATCGCAGGCGCTAAGGCCTTGGGGCTGATCGCTGCGGCGATCGCGCTGCCTCTTCTTTGCGGTTGCGCGGGCCTGCATCTCGACCAGCAGCCGGACCAGGTGATCCAGCGCACCGAAGGCGAGGACAATTACCCGCTTCGGCAGAAGGCCGGGCCGGTCGCCGCGCGCGTCCTGCCCTATGCGCTGCTCGCGGAGCAGTCATACGATTCCAAGGTCTATCAAACTCATGCGGCGGCGCCGCGAGCCCCCATCTGCGCCGAGGGCGATTCCAAGGATTGCGACGCGCGCGCCGAGGACGAACGCGCGGCCCGCTGGCTCCACGAATGGCGCTACGTCTGGAGCTGCGACACGCCGGACGAATGCGGGGTGCGGACGCCCGGACAGAGCGCGCCTGTCGACGGCCTCGGGGTCCAGATCTGGGCGCGCAAAGGCGCCCCATGTCCGGAAGTCGTCATCGTCTTTCGCGGAACCGTCGGCGGCGACAAGGGAGATTGGGAGTCCAACTTCCACTGGATCTTGCGCGCGTTCCCGATCTACGATCAATACGATCAGGTCCGCGACCATGTCGGCGACTTCATCGGCCGTGCCGAACGCGACAAGTGCTACCGGGCGGGCGCAACCGAGATCGTCGCCGTCGGTCACTCGCTCGGCGGCGGGCTCGCCCAGCTCGCGGCCTATTCCGACCGGCGCATCCGGCGGGTCTACGCCTTCGATCCCTCGATGGTGACGGGATATTATTCCGTCGACCCGCCGAACCGGGATCGCATCGTGCAAGGTTTAACGATGGAGCGCATCTATGAATTCGGCGAAGTCCTCGCCTACGGCCGATTGATCATGCTGCATTATATCCCGCTGTCGCCATGCAATCCCCGCGTGGTCAGCGTCCGCTTCCGGGTCTTTCAGGGCGCGCCGATCGCCCTGCATAGCCTGACCGACCTTGACAACGGCCTGCTCCGGATCGCGCGCGGCTCCGAGCCAGAGGCGTCGCCGATGGTGCTAGAGAAGTGCGGCGAGACGCCGAACGCGCCGCGCGTCGCCTCGAAATGAAGCGCCGGGCGCACCGCAGGCGCCCGCGGAGACCGTCATGACCGACGCCGCCGAACGGCACAAAGCCAAGATGATCAAGCGCAAGACCGCCCAGGACGCGGAGGTCGCGGCGAAGCCGATTCTGGAAAAGGGCCTGCTCATCGTCCACACCGGCCCGGGCAAGGGCAAGTCGACCGCGGCGTTCGGGCTCGCCCTGCGCGCCCTCGGGCGGGGCTTCCGCGTCGGCGTGGTCCAGTTCATCAAGGGCGCGTGGTCGACGGGGGAGCGCGCCGCCGTCGAGCGCTTCGGGACCCAGGTCGAGTGGCGCACGATGGGCGAAGGCTTCACTTGGGAGACCCAGGACCGCGCGCGCGACGTCGCGGCGGCTTCCGCGGCGTGGGGCGAGGCCAAACGAATGATGACCGACCGCACGATCCGCCTGCTTGTGCTCGACGAGCTCAATATCGCGCTGCGCTACGACTATCTGCCGCTCGCCGAGGTCGTCGCGGTGCTGGTTGCGCGGCGGCCCGGATTGCATGTGGTCGTCACCGGCCGCAACGCCAAGCCGGAATTGATCGAGGCGGCCGACTGTGTCACCGAGTTCACTCTTGTGAGGCATCACTTCGCCGCCGGCGTGCGGGCGCAGGAGGCGATCGAGTTTTGACCGCGCGCGCTCCTGTAGGCGCGGTCGTTGACCTCGCCGGCCGCGCTCAGCGAGCGCGGCTACAGCTGCGGCTCCGGCTGTGACCGCCCGAGCGCTGATGTTCCAGGGGACGGGCTCGGACGTGGGCAAGTCGCTGATCGTCGCCGGACTTTGCCGCGCCTTCGCGCGGCGCGGGCTCGGCGTCCGGCCGTTCAAGCCGCAGAACATGTCGAACAACGCCGCGGTGACCTCAGACGGCGGCGAGATCGGCCGCGCGCAGGCGCTACAGGCGCGCGCCAGCGGGGTGAAGCCGAGCGTCCACATGAATCCGGTGCTCTTGAAGCCGCAGAGTGAAATCGGCGCGCAGATCGTCGTCCAGGGCAAGGTCGCGGGCAACGCGCGGGCGCGCGAATTTCAGGCGCTCAAACCCAAGCTGATGCCCGCCGTGCTCGACAGCTACGCGCGGATCCGCGCGGACGCCGATCTCGTGCTGATCGAGGGCGCGGGCAGCGCGGCGGAGATCAACCTGCGTGAAGGCGATATCGCCAACATGGGATTTGCGCGCGCGGCAAATTGCCCGGTCGCGCTGATCGGCGACATCGACCGCGGCGGGATTTTCGCACAAATTCTCGGAACCAAGGCGGCGCTCGCGCCCGATGACGGTGCAATGATTGTCGGCTTCATCGTCAACAAGTTCCGCGGCGATGCGAGCCTGTTCGCCGATGGGATGGCGACGATCGCCGAGCGCACGCGCTGGCCCGCGCTCGGCCTCCTGCCGTACTTCGCCGCGGCACATCGCCTGCCTGCCGAAGACGCGCTCGGGCTCGGCGGCCGCAAGGCGTGGGGAGACGGCGCGGTGACGATCGCAGTGCCGATGCTCGCCAGAATCGCCAATTTCGACGAATTCGACCCCCTGCGCATGGAGCCGCAGGTGCGGCTCGTCTTCGTGCGCCCGGGCGAGCCGCTGCCGGATGCGGATCTCATCATCCTGCCTGGCAGCAAGGCGACGATCGCCGATCTCGCTTTCTTTCACGACCAGGGCTGGCATGTCGACCTTCTGGCCCATGCGCGGCGCGGCGGGCGGGTGCTCGGAATCTGCGGCGGATATCAGATGCTGGGGACGAGCATCGCCGACCCTCAGGGAATCGAGGGGCCGGCGCGCGAGGTCGCGGGCCTTTGCCTGCTCGACGTCGAGACGGTGCTGACCAGCGAGAAGACGCTGTGCGAAGTCGAGGGCGAGCGGATCGCTGACGGCGCGCCCTTCCGCGGCTACGAAATGCACGTCGGCCGGACCTCGGGCCCGGACTGCGCCCGGCCGTTTCTGCGCTTCGCCGACGGGCGGCTCGACGGCGCCTCGTCGTGGAACGGCCTCGTCGCCGGCGCCTATGTGCACGGCCTCTTCGCCGACGACCGCCAGCGCGCGGCCTGGCTTGGCTCGCTCGGCGCGCGGTCTGAGATCGCCTACGAGGCGACGGTCGAGCAAACCCTCGACGCGCTCGCCGATCACTGCGAGGCGCATCTCGACCTCGACACGATGCTCGCCGCGGCGAGGTAGCCGTAGGTCAGGCGAAGAGCGTGGAGACCTCGATCGTGACTGCCGGAACGCGCGCCGCCGTCAGGGCGCCTCGGGTCATCCGCGAAGACGAAGCGTAACGGCCCTCGATCGGATCCCGATAGACCTCGACTGCGCGCGCGGAAAGATCGACGATCCACACCTCGGGCAGGCCGCACCGCGCGTAGACGGGAAGCTTCGTCTTGCGATCATGTTCGAGGGAGCCGTCCGACACTTCCACGACGAGCAGCGCGTCCCTTGCCCCGGGGTGGGAAGCGGCATAGGCGTCGGGACGCGGCTCCAGGACCACGAAATCCGGCTGGGGCTCGTTATGCGAATCGAGGCGCAAGGGGTTCTGGACGCTCACTAGGACAATGCCGTCGGCGACGGCGCGGGCAAACCGCTGCTCGAGCCTTCTCGTGAGCGCCGCGTGCGGACTGCCTATCGGATTCATGTCGAAGATGTCTCCGTCGATCAGTTCCACTCGCTGAGGTTGCGAGAGGATGCCGACCTCGGCCATCCGGTAATAGGCGCCGACGTCAAGCCGATGCCTGGCCGGAGCCTGCGGTCGTTCCACAACGGCGCCCATGGATGCTCCTTGTCTCGTGCCGAAGTCTACTCGGGTCCATCTCCAACGCCAATCGCTCGGGACGGACGGTAATGGGTCCGTTTGAATTTGTTAGTTGTCCGGCGCATCCGTCAAGCGCGCCAAAATTCAAGCGGACCCTTACCGGCCACGCCCATGCTGTTTCTCTGTGCGGCTAGTCTAGCGAACCGGAAAGGCCAAAAGCGCCGTCACCCCCGCCAGCGCCATTGCCTGAATGACGCACGACGCCCGATAGAGCTCAAGCGCCTTCCTGATGTCGGCGCTCGTCGCCCCACGCCTGCCATCCCCCATGAACGCGTCGTCGACCAGCGTTTGGCCGTAAACGCGCGGACCCGCGAGCTTTAAGCGGAGAGCCCCGGCCATCGCGGCCTCGGGCCAGCCGGCGTTCGGCGAGCGATGGCGCGAAGCGTCGCGCCAGACGGCGCGCCAAGCCTCGCGCGCCGAAGCGCCCGGCGTGAGCATCGCAGCCAGAAAGAGCCAGAGCGCCGCAAGCCGCGACGCCGGAAGATTGACGAGATCGTCGAGCCGGGCCGCCGCCCAGCCGAACGCGCGATGGCGGGCATCCTTATGCCCGATCATGCTGTCGGCGGTGTTGACCGCCTTGTAGAGCGCGCCGCCGACGAGCCCGCCGAGCGCGATCCAGAGGATCGGTGCGACGATTCCGTCGGAGAAATTCTCGGCCAGACTCTCGATCGCCGCCCGCGCGACGCCGGCATCGTCGAGCGCCGCCGGATTGCGGCCGACGATCTTCGCGACGGCCTCGCGTCCCTCGTCGAGGCTTAAGTCGAGCCCGTCGGCCACGGCCCGGACATGGGCGGCGAGGCTGCGCCGCGCCGGCAGGCTCGCGGCGATGAGCGCTAGCGCGGCGAAGCCAGGCGCGCGGAGGGGAAGAGCGATGCGCGTCGCCGCCCAGGCGATGAGCGCGACCGGCGCCAAATAGAGGCAAAGCGCCACGGCGCCCGACGCTCGACGAGCCGCGAAGCTCGCCTCGGGGCGGTTCAGTCTCGCCTCGAGCCGCGCCAGCCAGCCGCCCATCCAAGTGACGGGATGGCCGATCACGCGATAGAGAGGCGCCGGATAGCCGACCAGCGCCTCGACGACGGCGGCGGCGAGGGCGAGCGGCAGCGTGAGCGAGAGCGGCATGACGGCGGGACTGGACTGGACGGCGGAATACGGGGCGTTCACCTATCACGGCGGCGCGCTCGAAGTCGCCCGCCGGCTCAGGCCCGAAGCGTCCGAGCCCTGGATCGACCTTTCGACCGGGATCAATCCGCATTCCTATCCCCTGCCCGATCTTGCTCCCGACGCATGGTCGCGACTGCCTGGCGACGGGGCGCTGGCGGAGCTCGAGGCCGCCGCCGCCCGCCGCTACGGCGCCGCCGGCGGAAATGTCGTCGCAGGCCCAGGCTCGCAGGCGCTGATCCAGGCGCTGGCCCGGATCGCGCCCCGCGACGCCGTCGCGGTGCTGGGGCCAGCCTACGGGGGCTTGAAGTCGGCCTTCGAGGCCGCTGGCGCGCGGGTCGACGAGGCCAAACGGCTCGAAGACATGACCAACCTCGACGTCGCCATCGTCGTCAATCCCAACAACCCCGACGGGCGGATCACGCCGCGCGCCGATCTCCTCGACCTTCACAGGCGTCTTGCACCGCGCGGCGGCCTCCTGATCGTCGACGAAGCCTTCGCCGATTTCGACGGCGAGGGCGAAAGCCTGGCCCCGGTCCTGCCCGCGGGCGCGGTCGTGCTGCGCTCTTTCGGCAAGTCTTTCGGGCTTGCTGGGTTGCGTCTCGGCTTTGCGATCGCTTCGGCCGAGATCGCCCGCCACCTGCGCGCGGCGCTGGGGCCGTGGCCGGTCAGCGGTCCGGCGATCGCGATCGGGGCCAAAGCGCTCGCCGATCGCGCCTGGACTGAGGCGATGCGCGAGCTCCTCGGCAAGGACGCTGCGCGGCTCGACCGGCTCCTCGAGGGCGCCGGCTTTCGCGTCGCCGGCGGAACGCGCCTCTTTCGCCTCGTCCAAAAGGCTGACGCAAGCGCAATATTCGAGCGGCTGCTCATGGCCGGAATATTGGTGCGGCCGTTCGCCGACGCGCCAGACCGGCTGAGGGTCGGGATTCCGGGCGACGAGAGCGCATGGCGGCGGCTCGCCGCGGCGCTTGCCGGGTAGATTTCGCAACCCTTCTTCCTGAGGAGCCCGCAGGGCCTCGAAGGACGTTCCAGCCAGCGCGGCGGCGGGAGAATCCGCTGGATCATCCTTCGAGACACGAGGCTGCGCCTCGTTCTTCAGGATGGGGCGGCGCTGGGCGACGCTTGCCTTCCCCCGCCCGCCGCATAAAAGGCGCGGATGCCGATTCGGCCTCCCCGAGTCATCACGATTCCTTCCGGCGCGCCGTTTCTGCCGACTTTGAGCCGCGCCCTCCTGGACGGCGCGCTGATCGAAGGCTTCCCCCGCGCGGGCGGAGCGATGGCGCTTGCCGACGCGACGATCTACGTGCCGACCCAGCGCGCCGCCCAGGCGTTGGCCAGAGCCCTGCTTGCGGCGAGCGGCGCGCGGAGCCTCGCCCTGCCGCGCATCGCGCCGCTCGGCGCCTTCGAGCCTGACGAGGGGGCGACGGTTTTTGCCGGCGAGGATGCCGAGGCGCCGCGCTCCGCCCTGCCGCCGGCCGTCGGCGCCTTGACCCGCCGCCATGCACTCGCAACGCTGACCCGGGCCTGGGGCAAGGCCCTGCGCGGCGCGATCCGCACCGTCGGGGCCGACGGACAGCTCGTCGTCGACGCCTCGGAGCCGCCGCTGGTCGCGGCGACGCCCGCACAAGCCTACGCGCTCGCCGGCGATCTCGCGGCGCTGATCGACGACATGATCATCGAGGACGCGCCGTGGGCGAAGATCGAGACGCTGGCCCCCGGCGATTATGACCCCTATTGGGGCATCACCCTCGACTTTCTCAAGATCGCCTTCGCCCGTTGGCCGGAATGGCTCGCCGAGAAGAACCTGATCGACCGGGCGAAGCGGATCGCGCTCTTAATCGACGATGAGGTCAAGGCGCTCGAGGGCGCCGCCCGGCGCGGCCCGACCATCATCGCCGGCTCGACCGGCGCCAATCGCGCCACCGCCCGCCTGATCGCCGCGATTGCGCGTGCGCCGCAAGGCGCGGTGGTGCTGCCCGACCTCGACCTCGATCTGGACGAAGCCGCCTGGGCGATGATCGGCGCAAGCGACGAGGCGTCGCAAGGCCTCGCGGGCCATCCCCAGGCGCTCCTGCGCCGGCTGATCGGCGAAATCGGCGTCAGGCGCGAGGATGTCGCGCGGCTCGGCGCGCTCTCGCCCGCGCTCGCGGCGCGCTCCGCCTTCCTTTCCGAGGCGCTGCGTCCGGCCGAATCGACCGAGCGCTGGCGCGAGCGCGACGGCGCGCTCTCGCCGATGGCCGTCGCCGCGGCGCTGGCGGACGTCACGATCATCGTCGCCGACAACGAAACCGAGGAGGCGCTCGCGCTGGCGATCGCGATGCGCGAAACCCTGGAAACGCCGGGCAAGACGGCGGCCCTCATCACGCCCGATCCGTCGATCGCCCGCCGGGTGGCGGCCGAGCTCAAGCGCTGGGACGTCGAAGTCGAGGATTCGGCCGGGCGGACGCTCGGGCAAAGCCCGGCGGGCGCGCTCGCCCGGCTCATCCTCGACGCCGCGATCGCGTTCACGCCGCGCTCGTTCCTCGCGCTCCTCGCGCATCCGGCGGCGCGTTTCAGCCGCGCCCGCGCCGACCTCGAAAGCGCGACCCGCGCGCTCGAGCTTGCGGTCTTCCGCGCGATCCCGCTCAAGTCCCTCGACGACCTCGACCGGGCGTTCGTGGCGGCGCGCGAGGCAAGCCAGGACGCGCACGCCCATCCGGCCGTCCGCCGGATTGACGAGGCTGGCCGGCAGGCGGCGGAGGCGCTGGCGCGCGATGTCGCGCGCGCGCTTCGCCCCTTGCACGATCTTGGGCCCGCTGCTCCGCTGCGCGACTGCCTTGCCCTCCACCGGGCCGCGATTTCCGCCGCGCTCGCCGCGCCGCGTGGGGCGAACGAAGACCCGGTGGGGTTCGAGCCGTTGACGGAGCTCATGGACGATTGGGGCGAGGCCGCCGCCGAGAGCTTCCCGATCGCGCTCGCCGAATATTCCGTCCTGTTCGACGACGCGCTGGCCGGAGCCCGCTCTCCCTCGGCGGGCGGAGGCCACCCAAGGCTCAAGATCCTCGGCCTGCTCGAGGCGCGCCTCATCAGTTTCGATTGCGCGATCCTAGCGGGCCTCGACGAGACAGTCTGGCCGCCGGCGGTCGCAACCGACGCCTTTCTCAACCGGCCGATGCGCGCCGCGCTTGGCCTCACCGCCCCGGAGCGACGCATCGGACAGACGGCGCATGATTTCGTCGCCGGGCTCGGAGCGCGCGAGGCAATCCTGAGCCGGGCGAGGAAGCGCGGCGGCGAGCCGACCGTCGCCTCGCGCTTTCTCCAGCGCCTCGCCGCCGCGGCCGGCGCGGACTCAGGCGCGATCGCGGAGGCCGAGGCGCGCGGGCGGCGCTATCTTACTTTCGCGCGCGCGCTCGATCTGCCGGCCAAGGTCCGGTCTGTGCGACGGCCGGAGCCGCGTCCGCCGGTCGAGGATCGTCCGCGGGCGCTCAGCGTCACCCGGATCGAGACCTTGCGGCGCGACCCCTACGCGATTTATGCCGAATACATCCTCCATCTGAAGCCACTCGATCCGGTCGAGCGCGACATCGGGCCGCGCGAAACGGGTATGGCCTGGCACGCCGCGCTGCAAGCGTTTGCCGAAGAGTTCAGCGCTGGCGCCCTGCCGCCCGGAGCGCGCGACCGTTTGTTTGCGATCGCACGCGAGCGTTTTGCGCCACTATGCGCCGAGCCCGGTTTCGCGGCCCTGAACTGGCCCCGCATTGAAAAAGGCCTCGACTTCTTCCTTTCATTCGAGCGCGAGTCGCGCCCCAGGATCGCGCGCGTCTGGGTCGAGCGGCAGGGCGCAATTCCTGTTCCGCTTGCGAGCGGCATGCCGTTCAAGCTCAGCGCTCGGGCTGATCGGATCGACGTCCTCGGGGCAGGCGGGGCGCGGCTCATCGACTACAAAAGCGGCGGCGTTCCAGGCGCGAACGAAGTCAAGGTCGGCTTCGCCCCGCAATTGACGCTTGAGGCGGCGATGCTGCGACGGGGCGGATTCGACGGGCTGCCGCCGCTCGAAGCGGTCGAGGCGCTTTATCTCAAGCTCGGCGGGGCCAAAGGCGGCGAGGAAAAGCCCGCCGGGGGCCAAAATGAAGATATCGCCGCCCTCGCCGAAAAGCATTTCGCCGAGCTCGCTCTGCTGCTCGACCAGTTCGCCCACGCGGAGACGCCTTATCTCTCGCGGCCGTTCCCCAAATTCGCGAGCCGTTTCTCCGATTACGACCATCTCGCGCGGGTCAAGGAATGGTCGACCGCCGGCGGCGACAGCGAAACGGGGGACGCGGCGTGAGCCGGCGTCTCGCGATCCCAGATCTGCTGCGCGAGCGGCAGTTCCGCGCTTCGAACCCAAGAATCTCGGCGTGGGTCTCGGCCAACGCCGGCAGCGGCAAGACCCATGTGCTCGCCCAGCGGGTCCTGCGGCTCCTCCTAGATCGGACGCCGCCGGCGCAGATCCTTTGCGTCGCCTACACCAAGGCGGCCGCCGCCAACATGGCGGAGCGCGTCTTCGGCGAGCTCGCCCGCTGGACAAGCCTCGACGACGACGCGCTGGCGGAGGCGATCGTCGACTGCGGCGCGCCGAAGCCAGAGCCGCAGGATCTCGCCTACGCCCAGCAATTGTTCGCGCGCACGATCGAGACGCCGGGCGGGCTCAAGATCCAGACGCTGCATGGCTTCGCCGAGCGGCTGCTCAAGCTCTTTCCGTTCGAGGCCAACGTACCGGCGCATTTCAAGGTCATCGACGAACGCGAAGCCGGGCTCATGCTGATCGAGGCGCGCGACGCGGCGCTCGCGGAACTCGGCGCCGCGCCGGAAAGCGCGGCTGCGCTCGACCTCGTCGCGCGGGAGGCCGGCGCTCACCAGTTTGACGACCTGCTCAAAGAGGCCTTGAGCCGCACTGAGGCCTTCGGCGCGCACGACGACGCGCGCGACTATGCCGCCGTACTGGGCGGCGCGCTTGGCCTTGCGCCCGGCGTTACGACTGCGGGCGTCGAAGCCGAGATGCTTGGCGGCGACGTTTGGCGCAAGCGCCGCGAGACATGGGCGCGGCAGCTTGGCGGCGGCTCGTCCAACGACCGCGAATGCGCCGAGAAGCTTCGCATCGCCAACGCCGAGGGGGAGAGCGAAGCGCGCATCCAAGCGCTGCTCGACGCCTTCTTCGTCAAGAAGAATGACAAGGCCGGCGAGGGAGAGCCGAGGACCGATCTCACCACCAAAGCGTTGCGCAAGGCCTTTCCGGCGCTCGAGGACGAGCTGCGCCGCGAGCAGGATCGCCTGGTCGCCTTGCGCGAACGGCGGCGCGCCACGCTGACGCTCGAGCGGAGCGCGGCTCTGTTCACCGTCGCCAAGGCGGTTCTTACGACCTTCGCGCGGATGAAGGCCGAGCGCGGCGCGCTCGATTTCAACGATCAGATCATGCGCGCGCTCACGCTCATGACGCGCTCGAGCGCCGCCTGGGTGCTGCACAAGCTCGACTATGGACTCGATCACCTGCTGCTCGACGAAGCCCAGGACGCCTCGGCGCCGCAATGGGGCATTCTCGCCGCGCTGAGCGCCGAGTTCTTCGCCGGGAGCGGCGCGCGCGCGGCGAACCGCACCGTATTTGCGGTCGGCGACGAGAAGCAGTCGATCTTCGCCTTCCAGGGCGCGGCGCCCGAGATGTTCGCCGAAATGAAGCGCGCCTTCGACCGGCGCCACCTCGACGCGGGTCGGCAGTTCGCCGAGGCGCCGCTGACCTATTCGTTCCGTTCGTCGCAGACGATTCTCGACGCCGTCGACAAGACCTTCGGGTCGGAAGCTGCCTGGCGCGGCGTCGCCGCCGCGAGCGAGCCGCCGCCGAAGCACGAGGCGATCCTCCGCAGCCTTAAAGGCGTCGTCGAGCTCTGGCCGCCGATCCGCCCGGTCGAGGCGCCGGACCCGGAGGACTGGCGCCTGCCCCTCGATCATCCCTCGCCCGGCGATTCGCCCGTGATCCTGGCGAAGCGGATCGCGCAGGTGATCAAGCGCTGGCTGTCGGCCAGCGCGCGTGAACGGGTGGCGGACCCGCGGACCGGCGAGATCAGGCGTATCCGGGAAAGCGACGTCATGGTCCTGGTTCGCAGCCGCAACGCCTTCTTCGAGGCGATGGTGCGAGAGCTCAAGGCGGCTGAGCTTCAGGCCGCCGGCGCCGACCGCCTCAAGCTCAAGGACCATATCGCCATCATGGACCTCATCGCCGCCGGCCGCGCGGCGCTGCTGCCGGACGACGATCTGACGCTGGCCGCGGTCCTCAAGTCGCCGCTGATCGGGCTCAGCGACGATCAGCTGCTTGAGTTCGCCGCGCGACGGCGGGCTTCGCTCGCACGGGCGCTCGCGGATTCAGATGACCTGTTCGCCCGCGAGGCCGCGCGCCGCCTCGCCGCGTGGCGGGAACGGGCGAAGGCGCTCTCGCCCTTTTCCTTCTACGCGCGCCTGCTCGGCGAGGATGGCGGCCGGCAGGCGCTGATCGGCCGGCTCGGACCCGAAGCCGCCGACCCGATCGACGAATTCCTGACGCTGGCGCTGGCGCATGAGCGGCGCGAAGCGCCGTCGCTCGTGAATTTTCTCGCCGAAGTCGACGCGGCCGACGCCGAGATCAAGCGCGACATGGAGACCGAGACGGAAGGCGTTCGCGTCCTGACCGTCCATGCCAGCAAGGGGCTCGAGGCGCCGATCGTCTTCCTGCCGGACACATGCACCGCCCCCAACGGACGGCACGATCCCAGGCTGATGCGGCTCACGCCGGCGACCTCCGGCGCCCCCCCGCTCTACGCGTGGGCCAAGGCGGCGAGCGGAGACGCGAAAGCGGTCGCGAAGGCCCGGGATCAGGCGCGCGAGGCCGCAGCGGGCGAGCACCGGCGCCTGCTCTACGTCGCCATGACCCGCGCCGCCCAGCGCCTGATCGTCGCCGGTTACGAGACCTCGAAACAACGCCCCTCCGACTGCTGGTACGATCTCGTCCATGCCGGTCTCGCCGGTTCGCTCGTCACCGCGCCGGCGCCGTTCGGCGGCGTGGAGACCATCCTGCGCCTTGGCGAAGGCCTGCTCGCGCAAAATGGCGCCGAATCGCCCAAGATTCGCCCGGACAGGGCGCTGCCAGGCTGGCTCTCCGGCAAGGCCGCGCCCGAGACCGCGGCTGCTTCGCTCAGCCCGTCGCGCCTCGGCCGCGCCGGCCAGGG
>Ga0335073_10000924_pt1 | contig 38751 bp, 37 predicted proteins | sample Lox_Sample_22_FD_207093 | JGI IMG/M metagenome (GOLD analysis project Ga0335073, IMG submission 207093) | Soil microbial communities from Loxahatchee National Wildlife Refuge, Florida, United States - Lox_Sample_2.2 | ecosystem: Environmental > Terrestrial > Soil > Wetlands | place: USA... | reverse complement strand
TACACCCCGCTCGCGGACTCAAACGTGTCCGAATCAGCCGTCCGCAACGACGGTATCTCCCGCAACCCCGCTAGCGAACGAGCCAAGCCACCAGGAACGGCACCGGGCACGCTGCGCTCACCCGGCCGCACAGATGGCCGAAGCTGAGCGCCCCCACCAGCCCCCAGCGCCCGCGGAGCCAAGGCCGCGAACCTAGCATTTCCACGAGAACGATTCCCAGCGCCAAGCCCCTGCGGCCCAAGATCGAAGTCCCGAAACCCACGACGATGAAAGGTCGGCGAACCGGGCACGCCGACCATCCCAGACCGAGTCGCAACGGCGCCCGGTCGCGTCGCGCGCGCACCGGCCAACGAGAGAATCCCCGGAACCCCCAGCCACATCCCCGACCCGACCACACCCGCAACCAAACCTATCCACCATCCACCACCACGCCGGCGAGCAGCACCCATCTAGAGACCCCCCGAAGGAATATCGAAACGCACCCGCGCAAGCGTCGCCGCACGAATACCCGATACCCGGCCCACTCGCCGGCCCCACCGGTCAGACCAAGGCGGCGACAATGTACAGAAAGAATGCCTGTCCGGTCAAGGGATTTCACGAACCAGTCACAACGCAACCGACAAATCCTCGTCGACACACCCGAACACTACGAATACCTGACCGTGCATTGTTCTGGTCCACGAAGCGCGAGGATCACACAGAGGCTCCGGTGCCGAGTCCTGAGCCGCTCACAGTTCTCGTGGGGTCCGTCGAGTGTTGCTACGAGCTGGGCGACCAGCGGTCACGATCACCCCCGGCGGTGTACAAGCGCCGTGCAGCCGTTACTGTTCGCCAAGCGGGCGGCTGGCTCAAGCGACAGAGGATGATGACCCGCTCAACACCCCCGAGTTGGAAGCGGTTCCCACAGTGCTTTTCGCGCGGGAGCATGGAAACCCGACCCCTAGCCTCGAAGCGCCGTTATCGGGTTGAAAGTGACTGGAACGAGGTCGTCGAGGTGTAACTCGGCGTGTTGGCGGAGGTCGGGCCGCGTTCGTGGGCCATTCGCGGGGAGCGATGAGGTTTGGTGCCGGTGCGCCTCGCGTTTTCGGGGCAGGCCGGGATGGGCGTGCTGCTGACGGTCGTCGTCGAGGATGCTCGTTGCGAGCGCGGGCCGTGCTCAGCAGAGCTGCGGGGTGGTGCGCAGCCGGGTGAACGCTGATGCGAGCGCGTCAGACCATGGCCAGTCGCGGTCGAGTTTGAGCTGGGTGCGGCGGCCGTGGCGCACGAGCTTGCCGGCGACGTGTAGCAGGCAGTGACGCAGCCGCTTCGGTTCGGCGCGGGCGAGGTCGCCTTCGAGGCAGACGAGCTTGGTCCAGCACAACAGGTCTTGGGCGATCAGCGAGAGCTCCAGCCAGGTCTGGTTGTGAGCGAAGGCGTGGTGCGGGAGGTTGCGCATGCCGGTGTCCTTGCCGGCGCGGATCGAGTCCTCGACCCGCGCGCGGCCGCGGTAACGCAACTCCAACGCGGCGATGTCCTCGCCATCCTGGTCGGTGAGAAAGCAGGTGTGCCGGTAGCCGTGCTCGTCGAAGGTCTGGAATTGCGCGCCGGGGTGCGGCCGCTCACGCCGACAGATCAGCCGCGAACCTTCCGGCCAGGCCGATAGGTCGAGACGGTCGGTCAGCTCGGTCACCCACGCCCCGTCGCGGTCCTCGCCGCCTGCGTCGATCGCCTGCACCCATTGGGCCTCTGAGGTATCCAGGATCGCTTGGCGGACGGGTGTCGGTCAGCTCGTCGCCGACCGAGAAGCGGATCCCGGCCTCGCGGCAGTCGGCGGTGAACGCGTGCGTGCACCCGCCGATATCGGAGCGCACCAGCATCTTCCGCTCCAGGTCCTGGGCGGGGATCTGCGCCAGCGCCAACCCCAGCACGTCGAAGTGATCGCTGGCGGTGTTCGACCCGGCGTTCCCCGGTCTGAGAATCGCCGACAGCGGCTCGCCGATCTCATCCAGCCAGCACCCGAGCGGATGAAACCCGTACCCGTGCTTGTAGTTCCCGGCCACCAGCTCCTTATCGGAGTGCGCGGTCAGCAACGTCGCGTCGATGTTGAACGTCAGCGTGTCCGGCCGGGCGCCCGCGTCCCACACCCACGCCCGCGCTGCTGCGCGGGCGGCCCGGATCTCACCCAGCAGCCGCTCGTCGATCGACTTCAACACCCGATGCGTCGTGGTCTCCGACGCCCGAGCGCCGAACAACCGCTCCTGCCCACGGTAGGCATCCAGATCGGTCACGCAGTCGCCGCCGTCGGCGAGCATCACCGCCACATCAACGAGAACCCGGCCCGGATCATGCGCCGAGCGCCGCTCCCGCGTCAACGCCAGCGCCTCAGACAGCCCGCCCGTCAGACCAACGCGGTCGGCCAACGCAACCGGCAATGCAGTCCCGGCGTGGGACACCACACCCTCGCCGTCCGCCGTGACTTCTACCGTTCCCAACCGAGCCTCTGGCTTCACCAACCGGGTGTCCTCCTGGATCGTCGATCGAGACCTCGGAAATCCCGATTCACACGGTCCGGGAGGACGTTCCCACACGCGGCGGCTACACCCTTACCGGCGGATCGAGGCTAGGTAGAGTCGTCACCACTGACGGACCTCGCTTCGCTGCAACTCCCGTTTAACTGCAGCAGCCAACGTTGTCGCAGCCAGAGTGCACCAACCTATGGCGTGGCGAGCAGACTGACGTCGGCTCGCCGAACGCTCGCACAGACGATCTGCAGCAGTGACCCCGCCGTTAGCGGGTCGCTGCTCTTTCCCGAGGCGGAGCCTGCGGCCAGCCGTCCGGTGCCAGGTGCACGCCGCCGGGGAGCGGCGGCCTCCCGCGTGAATGGAGTCCCCGGCGCATTGCAGGCTCGGTCGGGTGCCGTCGGCGCACGGCTGCTGGCGGCGCTCCGGGCGGCGCGCTACGTTGCGCGCCGCAGCCGGTGCCAACATCAGCGACCGATGCCCCAGGTCAGCGTGATCATCCCCGCCCACAACGCCGCCGCGTTCCTGCACGAAACCTTGCAGTCGGTGCGCGATCAGACCTTCCCCGACTGGGAGGTCGTCGCCGTCGACGACGGATCCTCGGACGCGACCTGGTCGATCCTCGAAGGAGCCGGCCCACGCGTCCGTGCCTTCCGCAACACCTCCCCCGCGGGTCCGGCGGCCGCGCGCAATCGCGCGCTCGAACATGCCACCGGTGAGCTCGTAGCGTTCCTCGACGCCGACGACCTTCTGTTGCCGCAGTTCCTCGAGCGCCAGGTCGCGTGCCTGCGCAAAGCGTCCTCGGAGCATCGCAAGGTCGGCGTGGTCGCGTGTGACGCGCTGCTGCTCGACGAGCACGCCTACGCCGGGCACACCTATCTCGACCAGATCCCGAGCCGCGATCGACACAAGCCGCTCACCCTCGATCGGATCCTCGAGCGCAATCCGATCTACATCTCCTCGCTCGTCCCCTCCGCGGTCGGCGAGTCGGTGGGCTGGTTCGACGTCGAGTTGTTCGGCACCGAGGACTTCGGCCTGTGGGTGAAGATCCTCGAGCGGGGATACGAGGCGATCCTCAATCCCGAGCCGCTGGCGGTCTACCGGCGTCACGCGGGATCGGTGTCCTCGAACATCGCGCGGCAGGGCGCCAACAACCGTCGCACGTACGAGCTCGCGATCGCCAGGGGCGCGCTGAGCGCTCGCCAGCGCCGGATCGCGCGCCGCGGGGTCCGCTACAACCGGGCGATGGAGGTCGTCGCGACGCTGCGGTTCCGTCCGGCCGGGCACGCACCCGTGCGCCAGGTGCTGCGCGCGCTGCCGCTGGTGGCGTGGGTGGCGTTGACGAACCCGCGCTGGTGGAGACAGTGGGTTGCGGTGCTCAGAACCGGGCGCCAGCCGGCGGCCGTGCGACCGCGGGATAAGCAAGCGCAGGACGATCGAGCGTGAACGACGACATCACCGTTGTCATCACGTGCTTCAACTACGGGGCGTTTCTCCCGGAGGCCGTCGCGAGCGCACTCGAGCAGGAGGGGGGCGAACCGCACGTCACGGTCGTCGACGATGGATCGACGGAGGCCGAGACGCACCGGGCGCTCGAGGAGCTCCCCGATCAGGTCACGTTGATCCGTCAGGCGAACGCTGGACTCTCCGCCGCGCGCAACGCGGGCTTGCGTGTCGCGCAGACGCCGTACCTGATCGTCCTCGACGCCGACGATCGCCTCGTCCCGACCGCGCTCAAGTTGCTCCGCGAGCCGCTTGACCGCGATCCCGGGCTCGGCTTCACGTACGGGATCGCGCACTTCTTCGGCGACTGGGAGGGCGACCTGCGCTTCCCGCCGTATGACCCCTACAAGCTCATCTACCGGCACATCATCGGCTCGACCGCGCTGATGCGACGCGAGCTGTTCAAGCAGGTCGGGGGGTTCGACCCGGAGATAACCGGATACGAGGACTGGGACTTCTGGCTTGGTGCGCTCGGCAGCGGCTGGCGCGGCCAGAACGTCGACGAGGTCACATTCATGTACCGCCGTCACGGGAGCACGATGTACACCGGCGCCCGGGCGCAATACCGCAAGTGGTATCGCCTGCTCCAGCGCAAGCACCGCGGCCTCTACGCGTCCGCCGGGCGGCGGCGCCTCGCCGCCGAGTCCGATCTCAGCCCGATCGGCAGGGCGGTCTATCGCTGGTGGTGGGGAGCACGACCGCTGCCGGCCCGCGTTGAAGGCGCGCTCCAAGCGCTTCTCTGGCGTGGAGGCGCCGGGAAGTGACGTGAGCGAACAGTCCGTGACCGCGATCCTGGTCGGGTACGACGACGAGCCGGAGGACCTCCTCGCGGCGATTCGATCGCTGCGCGAGCAGACGGTCGCGCCCACGCAGATCGTCTGCGTTGACCAGAGCGTCGACGGCCGCTTCGCCCGCGAGCTGCCGAGCGCGGCCCCCGAGCTCGACCTGCTGCGGCTGGAGGAGAACGTCGGGTACGCATCCGCCTGCAACCGAGCCGCGCAGCTCGCCACTGGCGACTATCTCCTGTTCATCAACCCGGATGCCGAGGCCGAGCGATCGTGCCTCGAGCAACTGCTCCACGCGATCGCGGCCCGCGAAGACACGGCAATTGTCGGAGCTCAGGTGCTGTTGCCCGATCGCCGCCACGTGAACGCGGGTGACAACGTCCTCCATCTCAGCGGGCTTTCGTGGGCGGGGCGCTACGGGCTCGACGTCGAGGACGGGCCGCCGCGGCCGGCCGCGGTCGTGTCCGGCGCGGCACTGCTGGCGCGCCGCAGCGCGTTCGAGGCACTGGGGGGCTACACCGACGGATTCTTCATGTACTACGACGACGTCGACCTGGCTTGGCGGGCGAGGCTCGTCGGGTGGGAGGTCTTGTTCTGCCCCGCCGCCAGGGTCGTCCACGACTACGAGTTTCTGAAGGGCGACTACAAGTGGCGCTACCTCGAGCGCAACCGCTGGTGGTGCCTGCTCGCTTACTTCGAACTTCGGACGCTCGTCGCGCTGGCTCCGTTGCTGCTCGCCGTCGAGCTCGCGATCTGGTCTCGAGCGGTGTCCGAGGGGTGGGCGGGCGCGAAGCTCGCCGCCTGGAGGTCGCTGTGGAGTGATCGGCGAGCGCTACTCGCGTGTCGGCGCCGCATCCAGAGGACCCGCCGGATCGGCGACCGGCCGATCCTCCAGCGGATGAGCGCCGGCGTGGACTCGCCGTTTCTCGCCTCGAGCACGAGCCGCCGCACCGAGCCTCTGCTCCGCGCGTATAGGCGTGTTCTGCTGCGCGTGACACGGTGACCGCCTCGACGTCGGTCGCCGAGGGCGATTTGGCTAATGTACCCCACACGCCTGCGGAAGCCCGGACGACTCCGATAGCGCAGCGCGCCCGGCCATGGGGATAGACAAATCAACGTTGAGCTTTCTCGCGGCCGCGTGCGAACGGGGCGTGTCCTTTGATGAAACCGTCACCATCGGCCGCCAGGCCCTCTCCTTCGGGCCCCGCGACCTCGCGCGGGTCCTTGCGGTGCACGGACTGCTGAACGAACCTTCGGCGCGCCGCGACCTCCTCGAGCAGCTGGGGCAGTGTGAGTGGCACGCGGAGCCTCTGTTTCGCCAACTCGGCGCGACGGAGGTTCACTCGCTCGACATCTCCGACTACGAGGGCGCGGACATCCTCTGGGATCTGAACCAGCCGATCTCGCCTGAGCTCGAAGGGAGGTTTACCGCGCTGTTTGACGGCGGCAGCCTCGAGCACATCTTCAACGCGCCGGTAGCGCTTACGAGCTACATGCGCATGGTGCGTCCCGGCGGTCACCTGCTTCTGGCCCTCCCCGCGAATAACTTGTGTGGTCACGGGATGTATCAGTTCAGCCCGGAGTTCTTCTTCTCCGCGCTGTCGGAGCAAAACGGGTTTACGGTCGAGCGGATGATCATGTGGGAGGAGGATGTAACGCCGACCCGCATCTTCGGCAGGGAGTTCACGTTCGTAGGGAAGGCTCGTCACTACGATGTGGCAGACCCGCGCAAGGTCGGTGGGCGAGTGAGTCTGATGAACCGTTTACCGGCGTCTCTGTTTGTTCAGGCCAGGCGCGTCTCCGACCAGCCAGTCACTCAGGTCCAGCAGAGCGATTACGTGGCCGCGTGGGCCGCCGCAGGAGACACCGAGGGTTCGCCGACAGGGCACCTGAGCGGAATCCTGTCCCAAGCGACGCGCTGCATCCTGTACCAGCGGCTCGCATGGGATCTGATCCCGCGGCTCTCACCGGTAATCGACCCGGCGCGCCGCTGGCGCGAGACGCGGCTACGCTCATTCGCGAACGGCCGCCACTACAAACGGCTCGACTGAGTCGCACAGGAGAATTGATTGAACGACAACCTGCGTTTCGCGGCCCAGGAGGCGCTGCATCTCGGAAAGCTCGCACGCGTGCGTGCCGGATACGCAGGCAGCCGCCGGCCCCAGGCAGTGTTCGTCTACGACATGGCGGTCTCCGCCCCAGGGTTCGGAAACTTTCTCGTCTTCTGCCTCCTCGCGCGGTTCTACCAGCTGCGCGGGGTGACGACACGTCTAGTTGTAGTGGACGACGGCGACCTGCGCGAGGACATCGCCGTCCTCGGCACCGAAGCCGTCGATCATTTCCGCGCCAGGATCGAGCAGTACGAGCAGATCGCGGCCCTCGCGAGCGTCCCTGACCGATGGGAATTCGAGCGGACCAGCTTTGCGGACTTCCGCGCCTGGCGCGAGGGGCTCGTGGGGCGGCGCGGGCAGTTTCCGAGCGTTCGCGATCAAGACCGGCGGACCATCGCCTACGTTCACACGTGGGGGATGCTGGAGCACGGGCTCCGACGGGGTCCTGCCTCCGTCCGCGATCGCTTCCCGCTTCGGCCCGAACAGGCGATGCGAATCGGAGTCGAGTTACCCGAAGAGCCCTACGCGGCCGTCGGTGTTCGCGCCGATTCCTTTGTTCCCGACGGTCGCGACATCCACGAAGATGAGCTTCGCGATCAGGTCGAGCTGGTCGCGTCACGGTTTCCTGGCCTCCCGATCTATGTCATCTCCGACGCCGACGGGACCACGGCAGCCCGCGAATGGCTCGCCGGCGACGACCGCGTCGTTTTCGCCCTCGACTCATATGAGGGATACGCCGCTCACTCCGCGCTCTGTCTCGGCGCGTCATTCTTCGTGCAGCTACGCGGCGGTGGCCTCTGTGTGGCGCCGATGTGGAGCCGCATTCCCTGGTACCTGAGCGCCGCGCACAGCAATGAGGGGACTCGCTGGGTGGTCCGCGGGCTGGCCGAGAATGGGCCCGGATGGCGAACGCCCGGCGGTCATCCGGCCACCACTTGGCGGGGTGAGAGCGATCGCTGGCGGGAGTCGCTCGCGGCCTTCCTCGACGACGTCGCCAGCTCGGCGGGGAACCGCTTGCCGACGGCCCCATCGGCGACCTGAACGAGTGCCGACTACACTCGACCCCCCTCTCGCCGGCCGCACGCAGGCGAGTCAAGAGCTATGCGAAACGGATACATGAGTCCCTGCAATCTCTGCCGGCGCGAGACCGTCGAACGCCTGATCGAATTCGGCGAGCACCCGATCGCCCACCAGTTCCTGGATTCCGCTGACCAGGACGAGTACACGCACCCGCTCGTGCTCGGCTTCTGCGAGTCATGCGGTCTTACACAGCTCATCGAACCGATCCCGCCAGACCGCCTGTACTCCGAATACAACTGGCTGAGCTCCTGGAAATGGAACCCGCATCAGGAGCGGGTGCTGGAGGCGATCGCGGCTCTACCGGACCTCAGCAAACGCGACTTCGTCCTCGAGGCAGGCTCCAACGACGGCTCCTTCCTCGCCGCGCTGCGCGACCGCGGATACACGAGCCTCCTCGGGCTCGAGCCGGCAAGCGACGCCGTCGCCGCGGCCCGCGAGCGCAGGATCGAGACGCTCCACGACTACTTCACGCCCGCCAAGGCGCTGGAGCTAGTCGAGTCACGCGGGCGCACCAAACTCTTCCTCGCCCGGCAGGTGCTCGAGCACATCAGTGACCTGAGCGGATTCGCCCAAGCGATGCGGATCGTGCTGGACGACGGCGCTCGAGTGGTCATCGAGGTCCCGGATTTCGGCTTCAACCAGGAGGCTTTCGATTACAGCGCAATCTGGGAGGAGCACGTCAACCACTTCACAGCGGCGACGCTCGCGCGCTTCCTCGCCGAGGCGGGAGTCGAAGTCGAGCGCTGCGAGACTGCCCTCTTCAGCGGTCAGGCCCTGATCGTCTTTGGCCGCGCAACCGGCGCCGCTACCCCGTCCGGACCCGAGCGCGCCGCGGGCGAGCTGCGCACCGGCGCTCAGGCGTTCCGTGACCGTTGGCCTAAATTCCGCGAGGACATCAACCGTTACCTGCTGGCGGAGCGCGCCGCCGGCCGTCGCGTCGGCGTGTACGGTGCCGGGTGCCGCTCGAGCACGCTGATCAACATCTGCGGGCTGCGCGAACACCTCGAGTACGCGGTGGACGATCAGGCCGAGAAGCAGGGCCGCTTCATGCCCGGCTCGCGCCTGCCCGTGCTGGCGCCGGAGCGGCTGCTCGCAAACGGCGACGGCCTCGACCTCTGCCTGCTCGCGGTCAACGCCGAGAACGAGGACCGGGTTATCGAACGACGACGAGAGTTCATCGAGCGTGGGGGTGAGTTTGTCTCGCTGCATCCGCCGAGCCGGCGACTCCCTTCGTTCTGGAACGAGTACGCATGAGCGATGGCAGGGACACGATGTACGCCTACTACGCCGCACAGGAGGTGCTGCCGACCTACGGCGGCTTCGAAAGCGAGGCCGACCTCGCGGCCCACGAGCGCCACCGCCGCCGCCTGTTCACCGACAAGCTGAAGCTTCCGCCGCGCCTTTTCGCCGGCGCGCGCCTGCTGGAGCTCGGGCCCGACGCGGGCGAGAACTCGCTGGTCTTCGCGCGCTGGGGCGCCGAATGCCACCTCGCCGAGCCCCACCTGCGCGCGCACGAGACGATCCGCTCTTACTTCGAGCACTTCGGCCTGACTGGCCGGCTGGCGGCGCTGGAGCATGCCGACCTCGAGGGCTATCCGGCTCCCGACGCGCCGGATGACCGCTTCCACGTCGTCGACGCCGAGGGCTTTGTCAACGCGATCCAGCCCGTTTCAGCCTGGATCGACAAGCTGGCGCAGCTGCTGGCGCCCGAAGGGCTCGCGGTTGTGTTCTACAACGAGCGCTTCGGCGGTCTCCTAGAGCTGACCTGGAAGGTGGTCAACGCACGCCACCGCGAGCTGATCGGCGCCGGGTCGCTCGACTCCGCGCGGGCGCTGTTCGGAACGAAGTGGGACTCGATCCCCCACAAGCGCGCGATCGAGTCCTGGGCGATGGACGTGTTGGAGAACCCGTTCGTACGGCTGCGTTTCTTCGTCGAGCCGGTTTCGATGTGCGTGCAGGCGGCCGCCGCAGGGTTGCGCCTGTACTCGTCCTGGCCCGACTACTGCGGAGGTCTGGACCCATTCTGGTTCAAGCGCGAGCGTTCGACTGAGGAGGAGACGGCCGGGACCGCCGAGTTCATCCGCCGCAGCCGCCTCAGTCACGTGTTCGGGCGCCGCCACTTCCTCACCGGCGATCCGGCTCCGGTCGAGGACCAGCTGAGCCAGCTGGTGATCGACTTCGACTCGCTCATCGACGGCTTCGACGCCGCGGTCGCGGCACGCTGCGACCGGGCGCTCGCCGACACGGCGCGGACGCTTTCGTCCGCCGCCGTGCTGACCTCAGACGCCGACCGCAAACAGTCCCTCGCCACGGTGGCGATGCTTCGCTCCCTGCTGGAGCTCTTGGCCTGCGGCTCAGCGGACGAGATCCGCATGTTCGCGAATGCGGACCGCGCCTTCGTGGAAAGCTGGGGCATGCCCTCGCACTTCGCGGTCTTCCGGCGCGACGATCGGCGGAGCTAGCGCTAGCTGCGCGCGCTACTCCGAGGGTAGACGCGACAGGTCTAGGTACTGCCTCACGGTTGCCGCTGGACCGCCTCCGTGGCCGTCAGCGGGTTGGTCTGCATCATCTTGATGTTGAACCAGCGAGGATCGTCGAAGCTGTCGGGGACCTTGCCGGCGGCGAACGCCGCGACGAGATCGCGGATCGCGTCCTCGATCGTCCGCTCGGGTCGGAACCCCAGAACGCGCTCGATCTTCGCCGAGCTGATCTGATAGCTGCGGTTGTCATCGCTCGGCGTCCGCTCGATCTCCACGTGCTCGCCGACGACCTTGCGCACCATCTCGGCTATCTGGATGACCGAGTGGTTCTCGTAGCCGGCGTTGAACACCTCGCCGTCGACACGCTGCTCAGGCCATTCCAGCGCCTCCACATACAGACGGGACACATCGTCGATGTGGATATTCGGACGAAGCTGATCGCCGCCGAATACCGTGATCTTGCCGCGGTGATAGGCGTGATTGGTCAGGATGTTGACCGTCAGATCAAGACGCAGGCGAGGACCGTAGCCACAGACGGTGGCCGGACGCAGCGTTATCGCGGTGAAGCCGGGCTCGCGAGCGTCGTCGAGGATCTCCTCGCACTCGGCCTTGAAGCGCGAGTAATCGGTAAGCGGCTCGAGCGGCAGATCCTCCGTCACGTTCGGAACGTCTTTCACCCCGTACACCGAGGAAGTCGACGCATAGACGAAACGATCAACGCCGTGCGCCTTGGCGGACTCCACCAGCGGCCCGAACGCGTCGAGGTTGATCGATCTGCCCAACTCCGGATCCAGTTCGAAGGACGGATCATTTGAGATACAAGCGAGATGGATCACGGTGTCGCATCCGTCCATCGCGTCGTCCACGACCGCCGCGTCGCGAATGTCGCCCTTGATCTGCCGCAGATCCGGGTGAGCAGCAAGAACATCACCGTAGAGGTAAAGGTCCAGCACATTCACGCGATGGCCGGCCGCGAGAAGTCTCGGCACGACAACGGAGCCGACATAGCCAGCGCCACCGGTGACGAGGATCGTACGAGGATCGGTCATGGTCTCCGATTCATTAGACGTTCAGGATCGTTGAGGCAAACTTCAACAGGTCTGCGCGCTGGACCGCCTCCACGTTGCCGGTCACGTTCGCGGCCAGTGCGCCGGCGATCTCACCGAGGAACGTCCCGACCTCGACGGGCTCGTCCATCCGCGCGCACAGGCTGGCCAGCGAGAAGAAGGCGTCCCCGGCGCCGATCGTGTCGCGGACGTGGAGCGTGAGGGCGGGGGCAAGTGGCTCGACACCACTCGCGCTCACTCCGAGGGCGCCGGATGAGCCCAGCGTGAGCCAGGCGGCCTTCGCTCCGAGCTCACTCCGCAGTCTCGCCAAGAGCGCGGGCTCGTCCCCTCCGCGGTCGCGGTAGGCGAGCTGCAGCTCGAGCTGGTCGAGGCTGAAGGTGTCGGCCCGGCGGTAGCGGGTGATCGGGTTGAAGCCGAAGTTCGAGCTGTTGGTTTGGCAGTTGAGCGCGAGGTAGGGCGAGCGCTCTTGGAGCAGCTCCATCGTCTCGGGATCGAGCAGCCCGTGGCCGTAGTCGGCGACCACGACCATGTCGTGCTCGGCGATCAGCTCCGAGAGACGCTCGCGGAAGCGAGCGCGGGACTCGGCCGAGAGGTCCCACGGATCCGACATCTCCTTGACGGAGAAGACCTTGTCGAGCTCGTCGCGCTTGGAATTCTCGATCACGTAGCGCTGCTTGAGGACCGTGCGGGCGCCGGGGTCGGTCACGAACTCGCGCGCGATCGCCTCCGGCGCGCCTGCGGGCGTCTCGCGCCTCACGACCTCGTCGTCGGGGCCGCCGATCCCGGCGAGCGTGACCCCCCCGCAGAAGTTGGCCAGGTGCCGTGCGATCGCGTAGGCCCCGCCCCACTGGCGCTCGGAGCCAAAGCGGCGCACGGACGGGATGTGGTCCTTCGCCGTGATGCCCTGGGGCAAGCAACGAATGTATTCGTCGACAATCACCTCGCCGACCACAAGCGCGTGCAGGTCGCGCATCGCGTCGACGACTCGGCCGATGTCGTCGCGCGAGTGGCGGGTGGCGAAGCCTTCGGCCCAGCTCAGCGCGGGTGCCGGCATCGCGTCGAAGTGGCGGTTGAGCAGCTTCGTAGAGCTGAACACCACGGCGCCGAGGTATCCGATCTCACCGCCGTGACGCTCGACGGCCGCCTTCTCGCTGGCGAAGCTCGGTGCCCCGTCGGCCTCGAGAGCCTCGTACTTGCGGCCCTTGGCGAACACGTCCGGCTGTATGACTTCAATCGCCGGAATCGCGGTCGGGTGCTCGGAGAGGACGACGTAATCCACAACTTCGAGGGCAGCCAGCGTCGACACGCGCAGTTCATCCGAGAACACCGGTCGTCCCGGCCCCCGGTTGACGTGCTCGTCCTCAGTGACGGAGACGACCAGACGATCACCAAGAGCTTTCGCCTCCTGGAGATGGCTCACGTGGCCGGGGTGCAGCAGATCGAACACCCCATGGCACTGCACGACGCGCTCACCCATCTTCCGCATGCGCTCGCGCACCTCGGCGAAGTCCTCCAGACGAAAGATCTTGTGGTTGACCCCCGGGATGGTGCTTTCGCGATTCATCGCTGCGCCTGGCCCTCCGGCTCACCGAGGTAGGCGAACCACGTCTCCGTCGCCTTCTCGATCGCCGTCGGCGTCCAGACGGGCGCCTCACGCCAGTCGTCGATCCGTTCCAGCATCCGTGCGACTCCGTGCTCAAAGGAGATCGTGGGCTCCCACCTGAGGCGCTCCCGCGCCTTGGTGATCTCGGCCCACGTGCAGTCCGGTTCGCCGGGTCGCTTCGGCACGTGGACGACCGGCCCACCGAGCAACTCAACCAGGCGGTTGACCGACTGCGGGTTACCGGAGGCGACGTTGACAACCTCCCCCGCGACGTCCTCGTCGGCTGCATCAGCCGCCTTGACCATCGCATCCGCGATGTCGGTGACGTAGGTGAAGTCACGCGTCTGCTCACCGTCGCCGACAACAGTGAACGGCTCGCCGTGGATCTTCTGCGCGAGGAAGACCCCAAAGACTGCACCGTAAGTGCCGGTTGTGCGCGCGCGAGGGCCGTAGACGTTGAACAACCGCAGTGACACATTCGACATCCCGTAACAATGATGCCAGTGCATGACCAGGAGCTCCCCTTGGTACTTGGTGTGGGCGTATGGGTAGCGGGTGTCGATGGGAGCGTCCTCGGGGGTTGGATACTGCTCGGGAATTCCGTAACACGTCGATGAGGCCACATAGACGAGCCTGCCCGCCCCAGCGGCACGCGCTGCCTCGAGAACGTTCAACGTACCGTGTACGTTCGTGTCGAAGTATGCGCGCGGGCGCTCGATCGAGGGCACGATGTCCGCCATCCCCGCCAGGTGGAACACCCGGTCCGCGCCTTCGAACGCCGCCTCGATCGGATCCTTGGCGATATCCGCACGAACTAGCTCCACGGCGTCTTCGACCGCGGCGAGGTTCGCCGTCCGGCCGCTGCGCAGGTCGTCGACGACCACCACTTCATCTCCATCGGCGACCAGACGCTCCACCAGATGGCTACCGATGAAGCCTGCCCCGCCCGTCACCACGGAACGCATCGTTCTTGGGCTCATATCGAAGCGGTCAGGCTAGCACGGGCCCCCGGCGCCTTAGCCCGTACGATGTTGGTGGCGACGGGCAGACGAGCGACGGCGCGCGCGGCTACCACATGTACTCACAATCTGCAGTCTTCCTTGATCGGGACGGGGTCCTGGTTGAGGACGTGGGCCTGCTCACCGAACCGGCACAGGTACGGCTCGAGGCCGATGTCCCCGATGCTCTGCGACGCCTCCATCACGCTGGCTTCGCCCTGATTGCCGTGACCAACCAGACGGTGGTCTCGCGCGGGCGCGCGACGATCGACGAGGTCGCCGCCGTCCATGCGCATATCGATCGGCTGATTCAGGAAGCGGGTGGTCCTGCGCTCGACGCCTGGTACGTATGCCCCCACCATCCCGAGGCGACCGTCGCCGCATACCGGGTCGAGTGCGAATGTCGCAAACCGCGCCCGGGCCTCCTCAGGACGGCCGCGACCGATCACCGGCTCGATCTCCGTCGATCGTTCATGGTCGGAGATCGGATCACCGACGTCGTGGCGGGACACGCTGCGGGCTGCACGACGATCCAGCTGCGCCGCGGGGCTTACGAAGCCCCACCGATCGTGGTCGTCGATCCGCTGCCGCCGATCGAACCTGACCATGGCTGCGACGACCTCGGCCAGGCGGCTGACTGGATCGTCGCGATGACGCAATGCGCGCTCTCGTCCTGAGCGCAGGCCATGGCACCCGCCTCGGGGAGTTGACCATGCACACGCCGAAGCCGATGCTCGATGTCGCCGGGCATCCCTTGCTGGCGATCATCCTGGCGAATCTGAGGAGACAGGGCGTCCGCGACATCGCGGTCAACGTCCACGCCCACCCGGAGGTGATCGTCTCGCGACTTGGCGACGGCGCGCGGCTCGGAGTCCGCCTGCACTACGTGCGCGAGCACGAACTCCTAGGCACCCTCGGCGCCGCGAAGAACATCGAGGACTACCTCGCTCACGACGGCCCGTTCTTACTCCATTATGGCGATGTGGTAACTGACCAGGATTTCAGTGAGCTCGTCGCTCTCCACGAAAACCGCGCCGCGCTCGTGACAATTCTGGTCCACGAGCGGCCGGGGTCAAACAGCATCGCGACCATCGGCGAAGGGGGCAGGGTTACCGGGTTCCACGAGCGGCCAAGCGCGGCGGAGCGAGCCGTCCTCGAGTCGAACTGGGCGTTCTCCGGCATCGCGGTTGTCGACCCGGCGGCTCTCCGAGCGATCCCGCCTGGCGCGAGTGACCTTCCCAGAGATCTCTTGCCCTCGCTCGCCTCCGACGGCCGGCTGTACGCGGCGCCGGTGACCGGCTATCGCTGCGCCGTCGATTCCCCGAGGCGGCTGGACGCGCTACGCGCAGATGTCGAAGCGGGGCGCTGCAGGCTGTTCCTGTCGGAGGATCACACGGATCCGCACTTCACCCTGGGTAACTCCGGAGGCGGGGTGTGAGTCGCCATACGGCGGGGTGTGAGTCGCCGTACCGGAGCGGCCTCGCTCGCGGGGCCGTTCATCAGGAGAGCTCCACGACGCACCGCCCGGAGATCCTCCCGCCGCGCATGTCGTCGATCGCGTCGTTGATGTTGTCGAGCGCGTACGCGGCCGTGACGAGGGAATCCAGCTCCAGCCGCCCTGCCTCGTAGAGGGCGATGTAGCGGGGGATGTCGCGGTCGGGGACCGTCCCGCCTCCCTCGGTGCCCTTCAGCACCTTGCGGAAGTGCAGCGGCAACGTGTAGAGGTGGACGTTCTTGCCCTTCGGCGGCACGCCCACAAGGATCGTGCGCCCCTGCGGCCCGGCGAGCTCGTAGGCGGACTCGATCAACGCCGGAATGCCGGTCGTCTCGACGACCACGTCCGCCCCGGACGCGCCCACTACCTCCAGCACCCGCTCGTGCAGGTCCTCGGCCGACCGGACCGTGTGGGTGGCGCCGAAGCGCGAGGCCAGATCGAGCTTGTTCGCGTGGACGTCGACCGCGACGATCGGATTGGCGGACGCCATCGCCGCGCCCTGGACGACGGTCAGGCCGACGCCACCGACGCCGAGGACCACGACCGACTCGCCGATTCGGACCTGCGCCTCGTTGGAGATCACGCCAAGGCCTGTCGTGACGGCGCAGCCCATGAGCGGCGCCAGGCGCATGTCGAAGCTCTCGGGGATACGGGTAAGCCGGTTCTCGGACACGACGGCCGCCTGGTTGAAGGTCGTGACCCAGCCGGCGTTCACGGTGCGCCCGTCCCAGTCGTAGGACGGCGGGCGACACTGAATTCCGGCGCTCGGGCGCCAGTGCAGGACCACTCGGTCGCCCTCGGCGACGGTGCTCACACCCGGCCCGATCGCCTCGACCACGCCGGAGCCCTCGTGGCCCAGCAGGTGGGGCAGGTATCGATCGGGGCCCTTCGCGCCCTGGATCTCGTTCAGCTGCGCCCCGCACAGGCCGCTCCATGACAGCCGGACCCGCACCTGCCCGTAATCCAGTTCGTCGGGGAGCGCAATCTCGGTGACCTCGAGCGGCGCATTCTGTTCGACGAGGATCGCCGCCTTGACCAGCTCGCCCACAGCCGCCTACTCGAAATAGATGAAGGAGTGGTCGCCGGCGTAGCCGGTGCGGTCATACCACCATTCCCACTCCTGCGGCCTGTAGAAGCTCTCGCAGGTGAGTTGCCAGTACAGGAGGTTCGCCTTCTCCTCCTCCGTCCGGTACGACTCGACGCAGATGTAGGCCTTGTCTTTCGAGACCCGGACGAGCTCCTTCAGTGCCTTTTCCAGGTCGAACACCTGAAGGTTGTGGAAGACGTTGATCGAGAACACGTAGTCGAAGCCTGAGTCCTCGAACGGCAGCTCTGTGGCGCTCGCGACCCGCAGATGCGGGCGCACCTCCTCCTTGGCGTGCTCGATCCCGTATTCGGAGACATCGATCCCGGCGACCGCGATACCGGGAACGGCCTGGGTCAGCTCGTACAGGAGGAAGGCCTTGCCGCAGCCGACGTCGAGCACTCGGTCGCCCGCCTTCAGGCCATAGTGCGAGGCCATCTGCTCCGCGACCGGCCGCCACCGCCCGTCGTAGTGGTAGCCCCCGTAGCCGTAGTGGCGGTCGCCGTCCCAGTAGTCGTAACCCCACTGCTTGGCGACGTTGGCCGCCTCGGCCTTGGAGAACTCGGTCACCCGGCCGACGTAGTCGCGCTGGGTGGCAGTATGGGTCGCGGTGAGGAAATCGACATAGGCCATGGTCAGCGGGGCATACTAGCCGCCGCGCCCTCGAGGGCCCGGCGCGCCTTGGCGAGCTGCTGCGCCTTCCGACGCTCGGCCTCGTCGGCCCCAAACGCGAAGCGGCGGCGCTCGGACTCGGTCGGAAGAAACTCATTCAGCAGGATGCACGCCCAGCGCGCGCGGTGCGCCGGAAGGACCAGCCTGGCCCGCTCCTCCGCCGCGTCGGCGGCGGTGTGACCCGCGAGCGCTCCGGCGACAAAGACATCCCAATGCTCCGTTCCAGCGCCGAGTTCGGGCATGCAGAAGAAGTTGGCGATCATCTTCGCCGGGTCGTCCCAGCCCGCATATTCGAAGTCGAGGAAGCAGATCTCGCCGCTCGGGCGCGCCAGCGCGTTGTGGAAGCCGAAGTCGCCGGGTGAGAGGCAGCGCTCGGCCGGCGAGAGCTCGCGGTGCGGGTCCAGACCGCGCGCCGCCGCGACGTCCAGCAGGTTCGCTCGGGCACGCGACCAGAACGGAGCGAGCTCGCCCACCGCGAACGCGCGCACCTCGGACTCCTCGACGGTCACAAGGAGCTCGAGGCGCCGATCGACCAGCGCCAGGTGCGCTGCGAGGCTGAAGCAGGCCTCCGAGGCCGGGCCTAGGCGCGCGGCTTCAGGTCGCTCGCGGTGTCGGTTGACCTCGCCGGAGAGGGCGGCGGCGGCGACCACCGCCTCCCGCCCGACATCGCTCTCGGTCAGATGGCGGCCTTCGATCCACTCGTATAGGCCGAGGGCCTCCCGGTCGTCGCGGGCGAGCGGCTGAGGCACGGACCGCACTCCGTTGCCCCAGGCGAACGCGAGAAAGCCGAACTCCGTGCCGAGACGGTCGCGCGGGTCGGCTGGGTGGCGGAAGTACGCCTTGAGCAGCGCCGAGCCTGACGGCGTCTGGACGCGGTAAACGCGGTTGTTGGCGCCGCCCGCGAGCGGGTCGAGCGCCAGCCCGCCGGGCATGCCCGCGCGCTCGAGCAGTGCGGTGACGGCCTTCTCGGGCGGCATCATTCCAGTACAAGCCGCTCGACGGCCGCCCATGAGCCCGCCCGTGCGAGACCGGCGGGGAGCTGGGTGTGCTCGGCGGCGGGGTCAAACAGGATTCGCACGATCCCGTCCGGGAACTCGAACTCGGTCAAGAAGTCCACGTGGTCGTCGACGAAATGAGTGCAGCCGAGGCGACGCACGTGCTCGGCCTTCTGCAGGGGCGTAGCGCCGAAGTGGACGCGATCCTCGCTCAGCAACTCACGGACGATGCCGGCTGCGCGCATCCAGCCGAGCGCCGCCGCGCGTAGATCGATGTCGGGGCCGGCAAACGGGCGCTCGGTCTTGTGGCTGATGACCACGCATTCGACGCCGCGCTCCCGGGCGTGGCGGAAGAATTCGACGGCGCCGGGGAAGGCCGTCGCCTCGTCTATCCGCTCCCCGTAGGCGGCCGCCTGGAGCAGCGACCAATCGTCCGGGGAGAGCGCCGCCTTGACGCTGCGCTTGGTCGCCGGCAGATCCGCGGAGGCCAGCCCACGCTCGACCGCCAGCCGGTGCAAGAGCGCGTCGTAGCTGACGATCGTGTTGTCGAAGTCGACGCCGACCAGCACTAGTCGGAGACGGCGGGCTCCAGCACGGCGGCCCTCACGCGAGTGGCGATATTCTCGGCGGTGAGCCCGTACCGCTCGCGGGCGTAGGACTGGCCGCCCGCTTCGTGGAGATACCAGTCGCCGACGCCGACGCGCACGAGCTGGGCTCCGGACACCCGCGGCCGGTCCGCCAGCCACTCGGCGACGGCCGAGCCGAATCCGCCGATGAGGCTGTGCTCCTCGACCGTGGCCACCACCTTGTGGGAGCCAAAGGCATCGGCAAGAAGCTCCTCATCCAGGGGCTTGACGGTGTGGAAGCTCACCACCCGGGCCGAAATCCCCTCGGCGGCCAGCAGGTCGCCCGCCTCCAGCACCATCGGCAAAACCGTCCCGGTGGCCAGCAGCGTGACATCGGTACCCTCGCGGACGCTGATGGCCGTTCCGATCCGAAATTCCTCGGGTACGCCCTCGTGGACGAGCGGCTCGTTCTTCTTACCGATGCGGATGTAGACCGGACCGTCGTGGGAGACGGCGGCTCGCAGAGCCGCACGCACCTCATGTGCGTCGCCGGGGCACACCACGCTCATTCCCGGTAGCGCCCGGAGAAATGCGATGTCCTCGTTGGCGTGGTGGGTGACGCCGAGACTGGCGTAGGAGAGGCCGGCCCCCACGGCCACGATCGTGACCGGGAGCTCGTGGTAGCAGACATCCACCCGGATCTGCTCGAGGCAGCGCGTCGTGACGAATGGCGTGATCGTGTACGTGACCGGCCGCAGTCCACACATCGCGAGGCCAGCCGCCATCCCCGTCATGTTCTGCTCGGCCACGCCGCAGTTGAGGAACCGATCCGGCACCAGCTCACGAAAGCGGTCAAACAGGCGGTTGCCGATGTCGCCCGAAAGCAGGATGACTCGCTCGTCCTCGCCCGCCAGCTTCGTCAACTCGTCGGCGAAGGCGTTCCTCATGACGGGACCAGCCCGAGCTCACGGTGCGCCGCCGCGACCTCGTCCTCGGTTGGAATCCGGTAGTGCCAGTTGTTGTCGTCCTCCATGAACGAGACGCCTTTGCCTTTCACGGTGTCGGCGATCACGGCGACCGGCTTGCCGGAGCCGTCGGGGAGGTTCGTCACGACCTCGACCAGCGCATCGAGGTCGTGCCCGTCGACCCGGTAGGCGCTCCACCCGAAAGCCTCGAACTTATCCGCCAGCGGATCGAGGGCCATGATCTCCTGACTGCGGCCGGTCGCCTGCCACTTGTTGTAGTCGACGACCACCATCAGCCGCTCAAGCTTCCGGGCGCCGGCGAACATCGCCGCCTCCCACACCGAGCCCTCCTCGCACTCGCCGTCCGACATCACCACGAACACACGGTAGTCGTGGCGCTGGACACGCGCCGCGATCGCCTGCCCGACGCCGATCGGGAGGCCATGACCGAGGGACCCAGTAGCGGCCTCGAGACCCGGAATCGAGCCTGGGCTCGGCTGCTCGGGTAGGCGGCTCCCAGGCGTGTGCATCGTCCATAGCTCGTCCTCGTCGATGAACCCGCGCATAGCAAGCGACGCATAGATCGACATCGCCGCGTGGCCCTTGCTCAGGATCAGCCGGTCGCGGCCGGGATCGCCGGCACGCTCAGGCGAGACGTTCAGCGCGCGCCAGTACAGCGCGACAAGGATATCGACGCACGAAAGGCAGCCGCCGAGGTGGGCGGTGGAGCGCAGCTGCGAGAGCTCGACGAGCGTTCCGCGCATGCGCGCCGCGACCGCCGCGAGATCGTTCCCCTCGGACACGGCCCCAAGGGTAGCCGACCCGGATTGGGCTAATGTACCCCCGGTGTTTGCCGCGACTGTGACGGCTGCGTGACCAGCGCCGGCCCCGAAGTGGAGACCATGACCGGCGACGTCGTTCAGGCGACACGTCGGACCGTTTCCGTGCTCACGTCGCGCGCTGAGCAAGCGCCACTGAGACGGGCGAGGCTGTGCGCGCACGAGAGCGCGCACGAGCCGCTGCACGAGATGCTGATCGTGGTCGATCGGGACAGCTATATTCGCCCCCACCGGCACCCGGGAAAGACGGAGTCGATACACGTGATCGAGGGGACGGCCGACCTGGTTATCTTCGATGATGACGGCACGATCGCCGATGTGGTTTCGATCGGCGACTACGCCTCGGACCGCGTGTTCTATTTCCGGTTGAACGCGCCGGTGTTTCATACGCTCCGCGTGCGTTCCGACAAGCTCACCGTTCATGAAACGACGAATGGGCCATTCAACCCTGCGGATACGGAGTTCGCTACCTGGGCCGCACAGCCGGAGGACACGGCGGCTTGCCGCCGGTACATCGAAGCTCTCGACCGAGAGCTAGCCGCTCGCAACTCGGAGTGAGCTCCGCCGAGCACGCGATCCTGGTCGGCGCGAGCAAGGGGATCGGCCGCGAAGTTGCCGCATCGTTCCTCCGATCGGGCGCCGACGTGACGATCCTCTCGCGTACCGTGCCGACGCACCTGGACGGAGCGGTGCACATCGAGGTCGATCTGTCGGACCTGGACGGGGTCAGCGAGGTAGCGGCGGCACTCGCCGGCGACCGGCCTCCGTTTCACAATCTCGTCTTCCTGCAGCGGATGCGGGGTGAGGCGGATGATGATCTGTTGCGGCGCGAACTGACTGTGTCCGTCGAGGCCACGAACCTGCTGATTGAAGCCCTCACCGCCAACCGGCCTGCTGACCACGCGGGGGCGATCGTGATCGTCAGCTCCCTTGCGGCCGACCTGGTGGCCGCCGATCAGCCGCTCTCCTATCACGTCGCCAAGGCCGCTCTGAACGCGATGGTCCGTTACTACGCGGTGCGGCTCGCGAAGGACAGAATCCGGGTTAACGGTGTGACACCCGGAACCGTGCTCCGGGATGAGGCCCGGGCGCACTTCAGGGACAACCCCGCTGAGTACGAACGGCGGATCCGTTACACGCCACTCGGCCGAATGGCTCGCGCCGACGAGATCGCAGATGTCATCTCATACCTGTGTAGCGATCGCGCTTCATTCATCACCGGGCAGGTGGTTGTCGCAGACGGGGGCATGTCGCTGATGTTCCAGGGCACCCTCGACTGACACGGCCGACCGGCCTAGCCGGAAATGACCCGCGGCTCTGGGAGCGGGACGAGGAAGGTCCCGCCGCGACTGAGATACGCGTCATGCTTGTCGATGATCATGTCGGCGAATCTCCACGCCAGCACGAGGATCGCGTCTGGCGATCGCTCGGCGATCGCGTCGGCGGAGACGACCGGAATGTGATGCCCGGGGCTGAACCGGCCCTGCCGTTCGGGAATGTCGTCGACGATGAATTCGAGCTTGTCGCCGAGGTCGAAATGATGGATCAGTACCGTGGAGGTCGCCGAAGCGCCGTAGGCGGCAACAGTCCCGCCTCGCTCCCGCACGGCATCGACCTGCTCCGCGACCGTGCGCCGCACCTGCTCGATCTTGGCGTCCCAGTTCTCGTAGATCTCCAGCCCGTACAGGCCGGCGGATTCCTCGCGCTCGACGAATGCCTCGACCGACGGCCCAACCGGCCGAGCGCCGCCCTTGAGCTGCGCGACCCCGCGCAACGAACCGCCTTTTGTCGGAATGTGGAATACGTCGACTAGCTCGAGCCCGTGGCGCTCCAGGAACGCACGCATCGGTTTGACGGAGTGGTGACACAGGTGCTCGTGGTAGATGAAGTCGAACACCATTCCTTCGATCATGTCCACCAGGTAGGACACCTCGAAGAAGAACAGCCCGTCCGGCGCAAGGAGCTCCCGGACCGAGTCCGCCATCTCCCCCATGTCATCGGCGTGGGCGAATACGTTGTTTGCGGTGACGATGTCGGCGCCGCCGTGGCTGGCCCGGATCCGCTCGGCGACCGGCACGTTCAGGAAGCTCGCGACGGTCTCGATGCCGGCGGCAGTCGCCCGCGAAGCGATCTCCGCGGCCGGGTCCACCCCGAGGACCCGGAACCCGCGTTCCTTGAAGAACCGCAGGAGCGTTCCGTCGTTGCTGCCGATGTCGACGGCAAAGCCGCCGGGGCGGGCGCCCGAATACGAGATGGCGTCGTCGGCGTAGCGCTCGAAATGCGCGACCAGCCCCGGCGAGCTGGAAGTCTCGTAGATGTAGTTCCCGAACAGCAGCTCGGGAGCGACAACGTCCAGCAGCTGGGCGTGCCCGCAGCCGCGGCAGGCGAACAAGTCCAACGGAAAGGCTGCTTGGGGCGTGTCGAGCTCGGCCTCCACGACGTAGGCGTCGACGGGTGGGGTCGGGGTCAAGCTGAGAACGAGCACGACGTCGCCCGAACCGCACAGCCGGCAGGTGGTCCGCCGCCGGACCATCTCTTTGACGTGGGGGCTGCCTGTGGTCATGAGGAAGTCAGGGCTTTCTGATGTTCGTGTGGCAACGTTCGCGTGGCAACCGGGCGATCTCGTCCCGTTCTCGTCGACCAGCAGGCCGATCTCGGGGAGGCCTTCATCGCCGAACCCGCGCCGCCCGTCCAGGCTCGAATCCGAGCACGTACGGAGACGATCATAACGTCCACCCGTGCCCCAGGCGCTCGTCGACGAGGGTCCCGCGCATGCGCGACCAGACCGTTCTGCTCAGACTCGGCCTTAAAATACTGGCGTGTCCTCATCCCTCTCAGAGACAGCCGGTCTGCGCTACGCCCAGGGATCCTCGACGAAAGCGACCCCTGAGATCGCCGAGATCGCGAGAGCGAGCACATGAGCGCGACTCCGGACACGAATGGACAACCGAGCGCGGCGAGCTCCGAAGGCGCGAGATTCGCAGACCGCTACCTGAGGTATGTCTCCGAGGTGCTCAGCAACATCGACCGGGAGGCGATCGCGACCTTCGCCGATGCCCTGCTGGCGGCGCGCGAGCGCCAGGCGACGATCTTCTTCATCGGCAACGGAGGCAGTGCGGCGACCGCGAGTCATTGGGTGAACGACCTCACCCGCTGGCGCGGGAGACCGTTCCGCGCGCTGTCGCTCACCGAGAATGTCGCGATGCTCACTGCCGTCGCCAATGACTACGGGTACGACCACGTATTCCGGTGGCAGCTCGAAAACCTCATGACCCCGGGCGACGTGGTGGTCGCTATCTCCGCGTCGGGTAACTCCCCCAACATCGTCGAGGCGATGAAGTATGCGCGCGCCCACGAGGGGATCACCGTCGGGCTGACCGGCTTCGACGGCGGCGCGTTGCGCGACCTCGTCGAGATCAACATCCACGTACCCACCTCGGTGGGCGAGTACGGTCCGACCGAGGATGCGCACCTGATCCTCGACCACCTCGTTACCGCGTACCTTTGGGAGGCCTGCGCGGCGGAGGGCGCCGGCGGCGACCACCCATGATGTCTCGGCGATTTGGACTCCGGCGGGTGGCCGGGTCGATACCGGGTCGCGCGGCTGTAGATCGGCCCGGCTCGAGGCGGGCGCCGGCGGACGGAGGAGCACCGCGCTGGTCGCAGGTTCGCGTGCTTCTCGGCTACCGTCATGGCTCGGGACTGATCGCGGCGCTGACCGTCAGCTCGGTGCTCACCGGTCTGACCGAGTCCGCGATCCTCGGGATTCTCACGCAGGTGGCGACCGCCCTGGTTGGCAGCACCTCGCGCGTTCATATCGACGCCGGGCCATTTCACGGAACCGCGACGATCGGAGCTCTCATCGCAGTCGCGTTCGGGCTGGCGCTTCTGCGGCTTGCGCTACAGGTCGTCGTCTCGTGGGTCCCGCCGCGGCTTGCCGCCGACACGCAGGCCCGCCTCAGAACCGGGCTCTTCGACGCTTTCACCGCGGCCTCGTGGGGCGTGCAGTCGCGTGATCGCGAAGGTCACCTGCAGGAGCTCCTGACTGATCAGGTGGCCACGGTCGCCCAAGGCGTTCTGTATCTCGCCATGGGTCTCGCGGCTGCGCTCATCTTCTTAGTCCTCGTGGTCTCCGCCTTCGTGCTCAACGTGGTCGCCGCCTTCGCCGTGCTCGTCGCAGCCGTCGCTCTGTTCGTACTGATGCGTCCCCTGAGTTCCGTCGGTAGCCGCCACGCAATAGAGCTCTCCGCAGCACAGATGGACTATGCCAGCGGGATCGGAGAGTCGGTGCGCCTGGCCGTGGAGATCGAGGCCTTCGGCGTGGTTGACGTGCAGCGCAGTCGCTTCGCTCGATTCGTCGACGGGATCCGGCGGCCGTACTTTCAGACGCAGTTCCTCGTGCGGCTGGGTCCGTCCCTCTACCAGAGCTTCGTCTATGTGTTCCTCGCCGCCGGCCTCGGTCTCCTTGCCTTGGTCAACGCGCACCACATCGCATTGCTCGGGGCGGTGATCCTGCTCCTGGTCAGAGCTGGAATCTACGGCCAGGAGGTTCAGGCTAACTATCAGGGGCTGCTCCAGACGCTGCCGTATGTCGACCGCGTGCAGGAGGCCATGGAACGGTATGCCTCGAGCACCTGCCCCACGGGAGGTGAACCGCTGCAGAGCATCCGCGCCTTGGCCTTCGAGGAAGTGAGTTTTGCGTACGAGCCGGGGCAGCCGGTTCTGCACGACATCGCCTTCGAGGTCGAGAGCGGGGAGGCAATCGGCATCATTGGCCCGTCCGGAGCGGGCAAGTCAACCCTGGTCCAGATTCTGCTGGGCCTGAGAAGCCAGACCAGCGGCCGCTACCTGATCAACGGCACGCCGGCCGACCAGTTCGAACGCCAGGACTGGCACCGGCTGGTCGCGTACGTGCCCCAGAATCCTCAGCTCCTCCATGCCACGGTGACCGAAAACATCCGCTTTCTCCGCGACATCGACGACGAAGCGGTCCGGCATGCCGCCCGGCTGGCGGGCATCCACGACGAAGTCATGATGTGGCCGGATGGGTATGAGACGGTCGTCGGCCCCAGGGCGAACGCGATTTCAGGCGGGCAACAGCAGCGGATATGCCTTGCCCGCGCGCTGGCCGCGCGCCCCCAGATGCTCGTTCTCGACGAACCTACCAGCGCTCTCGACCCTCACTCCGAGCTGCTGATTCGCGAGTCACTGTTTGGCCTGAGACACGAGTTGACCCTTTTCGTCGTCGCCCATCGATTGTCGACGTTGGACCTGTGCGAGCGCATCATGGTCATCCGTGACGGACGCCTTGAGGCGTTCGGTACGCCCGAGAGCCTGCATAGCACGAATATCTACTACCGGTCCGCGATGCAGATCGCCGTGGGAGCCACTGATCAGTGACCCCGTGCGGCCACGCACCTGCGATCCGGCAACCGTGACCGACGGTTCCCCAATTCGAGTGGCGTTCGTCGGGCAGGACGTCTACTTCCGGATCTGCTCGCTGGCGCGGCCGGCGGGGGGCCTCGAGCCCACGTTCGTCGATTTCCGTACAGGGGCCCGGGAGAGCGTGCTGCTCGCGGCGCTGGAGAGGCTCGATCCCGATGTGGTGTTGGTGTTCCGGCCGGAGATCGTCCCGCACGGGCTGTTCGGCTCGTTGCGAGCCATGACCATCGGCTACCTGACCGAGCCGCTCCCGCGGAAGCGATCCGCGCGCCACCGCGATCTGGACGAGCGCATGGCGGCGCTGCGCCAGGTCGATCCGGGCAACTTCGACCGGATCGTGTCGTTCGATCCGCTGATCGCCTCGTCCGCCGGACGCGTGCTGAACGTGTGGCGCTCGTTGCCGATCCCGCTTGACGATGCGATCTTCATGGACGTGCACGAGCGGGGCCAGCCGCCGCGACTGCTGTTCCTGGGCCGCCCCACCGAGCACCGCGAGGCTCTGCTCGCGCCGATCAAGCGCAGTCATCGGATCGTGCACATCGGCCACGGCCTGCACGGCTCGCCGCTGATGCGCTTCCTCGCGAGCACCGACGTGCAACTCAACCTCCACAACCATCCCTATCCGACGTTCGAGAACCGAGTGTGCCTCGCGCTCGCCGCCGGGCACCTGGTGATCTCGGAGCCGCTGAGTCCTGATCACGGCCTGCGGGCCGGGCGTGACTTCCTGGAGGCCGGCGATGCCGACACGCTCCTGTCGTTCGTGGACCAGGTGGTGCGCGACCCGACAGCGTTCCTCGACGTGCAACGTGCGGGGCGAGAGCAAGCGGAGCGGTTTCGCGCCTCACGCGTCTACCCGCCGCTCATCAGGGAGGCGCTCGCCGACGTGGCCGAGCACGGGAGCCCTCGGCAGCGCAGCTAGGCTCGGCCGCCGTACCTCAGGCTCGGCCGCCGTACCTCAGGCGCGGCCTCGGTCGGACCCGAACGCGTCCACGTCGGCGAGCAGATCGTGTAGGACGCGGCCGAAGAGGCGCGATGCGCGGTACTGCTCGGCCTTGCGACGGCCTCGGATGCGGACCCGGTGGTACATCTCGGGGAAGCGGCCGAGGCGGTCGAGATGCTTCACGAGCCCCTCCGGAGAGTCGATGTGCAGGTAGTCGATGTTGCGCTCGAGGCCGTGAGCGGGAACGAGCGTGTCCGCGAGCAGCAGCTGACCCGCGGCGAGGTGCATCCCGACCTGCTGGCTGAAGCCACCGCCCCGCGCGCGCGGTACGTAGACGCCGACGTCGTACTCCCCCAGGAGCTCGATCAGCGACGCCCCGCTGACCCCGTGGATCACCTGCAGGAGGTTGTTGTGGTGCTTGGCCCGTATGAGCATGTACTCGCGCCACTCGGTCGAAGCCCCGACCGTCATCGCCTGCGGTCTGCCGTGGAGTCGACGCACGTCGGCAAACAGAGCATCGCTCACGGGGGGCGGCACCGCGCGCCACACCCGGCCGCCCGGGATCGGCGCGCCGCTGAGCGACGGCTGAAACGAAACCACCCTGTCCAGTCCGCGCACCGCCGCCGCCTGCTCGGCGGACGGAGCGCCGTCGACGAGCATCCCGAGACGGAGCCCGGGAAGCGACCCGAGGACGTCCCCCGGCAATCGCAGCGGATCGATGATCACCGTGACATCCGGTCCGAACTCGTTGATGACGGCTACCACGCCGTCCGGGGGCGGCTCATCGAGCCGGACCCGGCGCACCACCATGCCGTCCGTCGAAGCCGGCGGAACGCAGCCGTCAAGCCAGACGTCGGCGCCTAGGAAGGCGACGCGCACTGGGTCCGATCCATTCTGCATCGGGGCGGACGCCGCGCTTGGCACTGCTTGGGCGTGCATCGGCCTCGCTACGATAGCGGCGCGCCAAGGGGAGGGCGCACCTGCTTATGGCCCGAGATTCCGACCCGACCAAGTCGCAGACGTGAAGGTCGCATTCCTGGTGAACGACCTCCAGCTTTCGGGCGGGGTCGGAGTTGTGGTGCAGCACGCCCGTCGTCTGAGCGCGATGGAGGACTGGGATGTAACGCTCGTGATGGTCCGCGAGGCGGAGGGGCCGAGCTGGCATGGCTATGAGCACCTTCCACACTTGCACGTCTGTTCGCGTCTGGAGGCGATGGCGGATCGTTACGACCTCGCGGTGGCGACGTGGTGGGAGACGGCGTTTTCGCTATTCGAGCTGTCGGCCGAGCGCTACGCCTACTTCGTCCAGAGCCTCGAGGACCGCTTCTACCATCACACGCAGGTGGAGCAGCTCGCCGCCGGCATGACGCTCGACCTCCCTGTCGCTTTCATCACGGAGGCGCAGTGGATCGTGGAAACGCTCGCCGACCTGCGCCCCGACGCGCCGTGCTATCTGGTCCGCAACGGAATCGACAAGGAGACTTTCGCTCCCCTTGCCGAGGTGACTCCTTCTACCCAGGGACCTTTGCGCGTGCTCATCGAGGGATCGCCCTACGTCTGGTTCAAGCATGTGCCTGAATCGATCGAGGCCGCGGCGGCGATGGCCGAGCCTCATCGCGTCACCGTCGTGTCCAGCGATCGCAGGAGCGGAACTCAGCTCGCCGCGGATGAGGTCCTCGGTCCGCTGAGCCAGCGCGAGATGGCCGAGCTGTATGCGAGCAATGACGTGTTGCTCAAGCTGTCGAGCGTCGAGGGCGTGTCCGGGCCCCCGCTGGAAGCGTTTCACCGTGGCGCAACGTGCGTGGTCACGCCGGTGACCGGCCACGACGAGTACGTCGAGCATGGCTTCAACGGACTGTTGACTGATTGGGATGATCTGCGGGGAACCGCGCGACATCTCGACCTGCTCGCTCGCGACCGAAAGCTGCTGCATTTCCTGCGCACGAACGCGCTCGAGACGGCCAGGGCCTGGCCAAGCTGGGACGAGTCGAGTGAGTCCATGGCGGCCGCGCTGCTCGCCATCCGGGAGGAGCCGCAGCCGGGCGGCCCCGTGGCGAGCGCTCGCCTCCTCGCGGACCTCTGCGGAGGCGTCGAGACGTACAACGCGAGCCTCGGGCACCACATGGACATCGTGCAGCAGGCGTTGTTGTTGCAGCACCGCGTCAACCGGGTGCGAGGAAGCAAGTGGGCTCGGCCCCTGCGCCCAGTGGCTCGTCTCGTGCGCCGCGCTGCTTCATGAGGAGACGCCTGCGTCGCGTTCTCGGGGCAGCGGTCCGCGGGCGCGGACACGACCACCAGCTTCGGGAGATTCCGGCCGCCCTGCTGGACCTCGCTCGCTCCGGGCAGACGCCGCTGAGCGCCGGAACGATCGACCCCGGCCAGCCGCTGACGATCGCCACCGTGATCCCGTCGTTCGTCCGCGGGAGCGGGGGGCACGCCACGGTCGTCAACCTGATGCGCGAGCTTCGCCGGCGCGGGCACACGGTGTCTCTCTGGTTAGAGGACTTCGAGGACCGGCACGCCGGCGAGCCCGCCGCGACGACCAAGCGCAGCTTCGCCGAGTTCTTCGCGGCCGGCGATCTCGACCTCCACGTCACGTTCGATCACTGGACGGAGGCGGATGTCGTGCTGGCCACCGGTTGGCAGACGGTGCCACGGGCGCTGCTGCTCTCGGGAGCCAAGGCCCGGGCGTATCTCGTGCAGGATCACGAGCCCGAGTTCTACGGTGCGTCGGCGCGGGCGCTGTTCGCGGAAACGACGTACCGCCAGGGCCTCCAGTGCATAGCCGCGAGCCCATGGCTGGCGGAGCTGCTACGCAACCGATACGGCGCGAAAGCCTGCCACTTCGATCTCGCCGTCGATCACTCGATCTACCGCCCGACGGGAGAGCTCCGCCGCGACGATCTGCTCGTGTTCTACGCGCGCTCGGAGACGCCGCGCCGGGCCGTCCCGCTCGGACTCCTCGCCTTGGAAGAGCTGCGACGCCGGCGGCCGGGCATCGAGATCGCGCTGTTCGGAGGCGACGCGCCGGTGCCCGCGCCGTTCGCTCACACCAACCTGGGCGTACTCGATGTAGCCGCCCTCCCGGCGCTCTACTCGTGCGCCACCGTGGGCATGGTGTTCTCGCTGACCAACCCCTCGCTGGTCGGCCTGGAGATGATGGCCTGCGGCCTCGCCTGCGTCGAGTTGGCGACCGCTTCGACGCGGTCGACGTTCGGAGCCGGCGGCCCGCTCGCGCTGGCGGAGCCGAACCCGCTCAGCCTCTGCGCCGCGCTCGAGCAGTTGCTCGACGACCGCGCCCGGCGTGAGCGGGTGGCACAAGACGGTGTCGCCTGGATGCGGAGCCGCACCTGGGAGCGGGCCGCCACCCAGGTTGAGCTCGGGTTGCGCGCGGCGTTCACAGGGAGGGACTGACAAGATGGTGACGTCCTGGTAACGAAGCTGACCAGACCCGAAGCTCCCGCGGGCCCGGCTCCGTCGTCGCGAGTCGGGGTCGTCTCTCGCGCGCGCCGCAAGGCGGTGACGGTGCCCCTTCCGCTTGCCCTGATTCTGGTGCTCGCCGCTCTCCTCTCGGTCGCGTGGGACCTCGCGGTTCCGGCGTTCCAGGGGCCCGATGAAGATGCACATTTCGGCTACGTGCAGCACCTCGCCGAGACGGGCCGGCCGCCCAGCCCGAGCTCCGGGAACAGCAGCTACTCGACCCAAGAAGCCACCCTCCTGAAGGACCTGAATCTCCTCTCGCTGCGGGGTGACCTCGGGGGCCGTCCCGCTTGGAGCGCCGCCGATCTCGCGCTCTGGCATCAGGCCGAACATCAGCTGCCGCCGGGCTCTAGCTCCAATGGCGACGGACCGAACGCCACGGGACAGAATCCACCCCTCTATTACGCGCTGATGGCGATTCCTTACCGTGTGTTCGCCTGGCTGCCGCTACTCAAGCTGCTGTTCGTACTGCGCCTGTTCGACGCTCTTTGCTTTCTCGCGACGGTATCGCTCACTTGGCTCATCGCCGGCGAGGTATTCGGTCGGGTTCGTTGGAAACAGACATTGGCCGCCGGGGCGGTGGCACTCCTGCCGCAGCTCGCCTTCATGAGCGTGGTGATCAATTCGGACGGTCTGCTCACGGCGCTGACGACGGCGGTCCTGTGGATGGCCTTGAGGATGGCGATTCGAGGCCCCACGCTTGGTCGTGTGCTCGCGGCCAGCGGCTTCACGGCCGCGGCCGTCCTCACGCACGGGCGGGGCCTCGTCACGGTCCCGGTCCTCGGCATTGCCATCCTCGTCGCGTGGATTCACCACCGCCCAGCTCTCCGTGATGTGGCGGTGCAGGCCGGTGGAGCCGCTGCCACGGTCGGAGTCGCATTCGTGGCCTACCTGTTGTTCGCGGCCTCCGGCGGGTCGGGTGGCCTCTACGGAGGCGAGGTCACGACGATCAACACGAGCCGTGGTTTCAACCTCGGGCAGTTCCTTTCGTCGGTCTACCAGTTCTACTTTCCGAAGCTGCCTTCGCTCACCCCACGTATCGGACCCGACTACGGCTATCGCCAGGTGTTCATCAACACCTTCTATGCGACATTCGGCCAGCTCGAAGTGACATTCAGGCAAGGCGTCTACGACATACTTCAGGTCGCGTCGGCGCTCGGCTTGGTGGCTTTCTACACCGCGTGCGTCGCTCGCTGGCGCGCGCTGCGGCGTTCTTGGCCGGCGGTCGCGGTGATGCTGGCGTTGCTGTTGACCCTGCTGGTTGCGCTCCATTACATCTCGTATCGCGAGCTGCTCGCAAACGGCGGCGTCGACCCGGTGATCGTCGGTCGCTATCTGCTGCCGATGGTGAGCCTGTTCGGCTTGGCGATAGCGTTCACGGTCGGGTCACTCCCACGGCGGGTCGGCCCGTTTGTCGGCGCGGCGGTCCTGTCGGCCGGATTGCTCCTGGCACTCGGCGGCGTCGGGATCACGGCCGCGAGGTTCTATGCCTAGACCCCGTTCCTGGCGGCCCGATCTGGCCACCTCGTGCCTCGTGCTGATGGTGCTGCTGATCGTCATCGGCGGCCTTATCTTCTGGCGGCCGTTCCTGACGCGGTCCTCGCAGCAGGTCACCGAGGTTCCGGCCCCGCCCGCCCTGTTCGTGCTGGCCGAGTTTCCCGTGGCTCCGAACCAGCAGGCGTGCGAGAACTCGGTGACGGTGACGTCCGATACCCGCTTTGCCACATTTCAGCTCCGCCCTGCCAAGCCGTCGCGGGAGGGCGGTCCGCCGGTGGGGTTCGTGTTGAGCGGACAGGGTTATCGAGCCACGGCGGTTGTTCCGGGTGGCTACCCGGGTGGCTCGGTGACTCTCCGGATAACGCCGCCCCGGCACACCCTGATCGGAACCGCGTGCTTCGTGAATCTGGGTACGAAGCCCGTCCTGCTCGACGGCACCACCGAGGGTCGAACGATCGCTCGGCCGGCCCTCGAGATCGCGGGCCGGCCCGTGACCGGGGACGTCGCGTTGTCCTTCCAGGGCCTCCGGTCAGAGTCGCTGCCGGAAGAGCTGGGCGTCCTGTTCGATCACGCGTCGAATCTGACAGACGGGTTGGTCCCGGTTTGGCTGATCTGGCTGATCGCCCCGCTGGTCGCCTTCGGGGTCCCAATCGCGCTGATCCTCGCCTACTACAGCGCGATGCTCGAGGACTTCGGCGACGCGCGCTGAGCGGCGCCGTCAGAGGTTCTCGGCAACCGACGGCGCCGTGCGATTGAAGACGACGAACCCCAGCGCGAACACCCCGAACACGATCGCGACCACGACGAGCACGCCGCCGTACCCCAGGATCGCGGAGGCCCCGGGCGCGGCGTGGTTGATCACCGCGTGGCGGAACTGCTGGAAGATCGTCGCCAGCGGATTGAGCATGTACACCTTGACCAGCGTGGAGCTCAGCCGCTGCTGAACAAGCGTCAGCGGCACGATCACCGGCGAGCAGTAGAACAAGATCTGGGAGATGACCTCCCAGATCGGCGCCACGTCGCGGAACGAGACGTACAGCGATGCCAGCAGCATCGCCAGCCCCGTGGCGAACACCGCGAGCAGCGCGAGGATCAGCGGGATCTCCAACCAGCTGAGCATTGGCCGCACGCCCGACGCCAGCGCGAACACGAGCACGACGATCAGGTTCAATCCGAGGTTGAACAGCGCCCCGAGCACGATCGACAGTGGTATGACCATCCGCGGGAACTGGATCTTCCGGACGAGCGCTTCACGGTCGAGCACGCTGCTCACCGCCCCGCCCGTCGCCTCGGCGAAGAATGTGAACAGCACAATCGACGCCAGCATCTGCATGCCGTAGAAGTGGTTCGGCTGGCCCGGCTTGGCGTCGGCCCCTTGACCGACGTGGCCGATCACGGTGAAGAACACATACAGCACGCTGAACAGCAACAGCGGGCGGACCAATTGCCAGAAGTAGCCGAGCACCGATCCGAAGAAGCGAAGCTTCCACTCGGTCCGGGCGAGGTTGAAGGTCAGGTGCCAGAACCGGCTCCAGTCGCCGGTCAGCGCCTCGGGTCCCTTGATCGGCCGCCCGAGCGATTCGTACAGTTGCGTCTCGGCGACGCTCACGGTTCCACCTCATGGGCGACCGGTGACTCCGCCCGCTCGATCGAGACGTCGGTGGGGAGGTCGACAACGCCCCCCATCGCACTCGTGGCCGTGACCAGGAAGGTAAACCCGCGGGCGAACCGATCGACCACCCTGAGCGCGGCGTCGTGCGCGCCGAGCACGATCACCGGGCTGTAGCGGCCGGGCGCGAGGACGTTCTGAAAGGTGAACGAGAACACCACATCCTCGCCGGCGCCGAAACGGCCGCTGCGCGGGTGCTGGACCCAGGACGACGCGATCAGCACCGCCTTCAGATCCTCGTTGTGGATATGCACCGCCGCCTCGGGATCCTCCACGTCGACGCTGAAGCGCACCCGCGCGCGCAGCGTGATGCGCCGGCCCTGCGGAATCGCGGGCAGGCGCCGTCCCTCATCGTCCTCGACCCAGACCTCGAGCACTCTCGCGTCGCCACCGCCCTCGCCACCGCCATCGCCACCGCCACCGCCGTCCGGGGCCTCGCCCCCGGGCTCTTGCGGACCGCCGAAGTTCAGCTCCAGGTACCGATCGGCGACCTCGGCGGGCTGACCGATGTGAACCAGCGAGCCCCGTTCGAGCAGCAGCGCGCGGTGGCAGAAACGCTGGAGCGTTCCCATGTCGTGGGTGACGAACACGATCGTCTTGCCCTGGGCGCGCATCGTGTGGAACACGTCGAAGCACTTCTGCTGAAAGGCGGCGTCGCCGACCGCGAGCACCTCGTCGATCAGCAGGATGTCGGCGTCGACCTGGATCGCCACCGAGAACGCGAGCCGCACCTGCATGCCCGATGAGTAGTTCTTGAGCTTGAGCTCGCGGAACTCCTCGAGCTCGGCGAACTCGATCACGCTGTCGTAGCGCTTGCGCGCCTCCTTGGGCGAGAGGCCCATCATGATCCCGTTCAGCACGACGTTGTCGCGCGCCGCAAGTTCCATGTTGAAGCCGACGCCGAGCTCGATCAGCGTCGACAGCCGCCCCCGGCACCAGATGTCCCCGTCGCACTTGTAGATGCCCGCGATGCACTTGAGCAGCGTGCTCTTCCCGCTTCCGTTGCGGCCGGCGATCCCGAAGAACTCGCCGTGTTCCACCGCGAACGAGATGTCGTTCAGCGCCCCGAACGTCTGGTAGCGGATCCGGCGGCGAGGATGCAGCGCGCGCTCCTTGAGCGTGTGAACCTGTTGCTCGGGAAGCCGAAATGTCTTGCTGACGCCGCGCGCGGCGACCGCGGGCAAGCGTCCCTCCGGGGACGATGGCATTGGCCAGAGGGTACCCAGCCGAATCCCGGCACAGGGCTGGATGGTGCCCGCGGCTACAGGTCGGCGAGGATCCGCCGGAGTCCATCGCGGAGTTGTACCTCCGCCGCCCAGCCCAGCTCCTGGTGTGCCCGGGTGACGTCGAGGCAGCTGCGCCGTACCTCGCCCGGCCGGTCGGGTGCGAACTCCGGCTCCGGCATCGCCCCGCTGGACACGTCGTTGAGGGCCGTGATCAGGTCGAGTACCGCGGTCTCCTTGCCGTGGCCGATGTTGACCGGGCTCGTCAGCGTGGAGTCGGCAGCGAGCAGGTTCGCCCGCACCACGTCGGACACGTCGACCCAATCGCGCGTCTGGCGCCCGTCGCCGAACACCGTCGGCGTCCGCTTGTCGACCAGGCAGCCGCAGAAGATCGCTACCACCCCCGCCTCGCCGTGTACATCCTGCCGCGGACCGTAGACATTGCCGTAGCGGAGCGAGACGGTGGAAAGCCCGTGGAGCCGCTGATACAGCTCGCAGTACCCCTCCGCCGCGTACTTCCCCTGGCCGTACGGGGCAAGCGACCTTATCGGGTGCTCTTCGGGAGTGGGCAGCACATCGGCGTCGCCATACAGCCCACCGCCGGTGGAGGCGAACACGAATCGCCGCGTCCCGGCCTGTCGCGCCGCCTCGAGCAGCGTAAGCGTGCCGAGCACGTTGACGGTGGCGTCGCCGACGGGAGACTCGACGGAGTAACGCACGTCGATCTGGGCCGCGTGATGGAAAACGATCTCGGGTGAAACGGCCTCGAAGATCTCCCTGATCGCTTCGCCGTCCGCCACGTCCGCGACGTTCAATTTCGCGCCGCGCGCGAGCGCCTGCTCCAGGTTCGCCTGCTTGCCGCTCGAGAGGTTGTCGATCACGGTCACGCGATCGCCGCGGGCAAGCAGCGCGTCGACCAGATTCGACCCGATGAACCCCGCCCCGCCTGTGACCACGCAGTCCATTACCGGGTTCGCAGCTTATTCGAGCCGATCCGAGACCGGTCGGACCGTCACACGCGGAAGGGTGGCGGGCCCGTACCGCGGAGGCGGTACGGGCCCGACCGAAGGACGACCCTGGTAGGGCTGGGGGCCGTCCGAAGACCCGCGAGAAAGGGGGCGATGCTCGCGGGCCCGTGTGACCTCCGTGTCAGGGCCTAGCATAGCGCTGCGACGACAGACGACGTCAAGCATCCTGGACATAAGTTGGACGGATGGCCAGCGCCGGGTAGGTACACCGGGATCCGGTTGATTCGAACCCCTCCAGGCGAAAATACGCAACCCGCGCCGGCAAATCTCGTTGTCGTTGTCAAAGCGCCGACCCTGTTGTTCCCATAACGCCGACGATCCACCGATATGAACGGCTAAGCCCAGCACCGATGCGTCCCGACATGCCCGTACAGCCCCTGCCGGCTCCGATCCCGGTCACGTCCACCGCGGAGGTTCTCGGCGTCCCGCTCTCGCTGATCGACTACGGGCGGACGCTCGCGTGGATTGACGCGATGACCGCCGCGCGCGAGCAGGGCTACGTGTGCGTATGCAACGTGCACACGGTGATGGCGTCGCACGAGGACCCCGAGCTGCGCTCGGCCCTGATCGGCTCGTCGCTCAACGTCCCCGACGGACAGCCGCTGGTGTGGGCGCTCGGCGCGCTCGGGCACTCGCTCCCCGACCGCGTGTACGGCCCCGAGCTGATGGCGCGCGCGTGCGCCGAGGCCGCCTCCAACGGCCGGCGGTTCTACCTCTACGGGGGCCGAAACCAGGGAGCGCTCGTGCAGCTCTCGCTCAACCTCCGCCGGCGTTACCCCGGGATCCAGATCGTCGGCGGGTACTCGCCCCCGCACCGGCCCCTGACCGCCGACGAGCAGGCCGCCGTCGTCGCCGAGATCAACGACGCCGATCCCGACGTCGTGTGGGTCGGCATCGGGGTCCCCAAGCAGGAGAAGTGGATGGCGGCGCTCCGCCCGCTGCTCGAGGCTCCGGTGCTGATCGGCGTCGGCGCCGCGTTCGACTTCCACGCCGGGCTGGTGCCGCAGGCACCGCCGTGGATGCAGCGCGCCGGCCTCGAGTGGGCGTACCGGCTCGCCCAGGAGCCACGGCGCCTGTGGCGGCGCTACCTGCGCTACAACCCCCGCTTCGTGGGCGCGTTCGCCCGCCAGCTGCTCGCGCGCGCGGGCGGCCGCAAGCCCTCGTAGTGCCTGCCACCGGGCGACGCCAGATGGCACAGGTTCCGGAGCCCGACGACTTCCTCTCGGGCAACGCCGACGACTTCCTCTCCGGCAACGCGGGGATGGTCGTCGGGATCCGGGCGACGAGCCGGGCGCTCGCCGCCGACGCGCTCGCGGATACCGTGGCCGTCGCCGCCGGACGCCCCTGGCGGCTGCGCCGGGCGGCGCGCTCAGCGCCGGCCCGCCGCGTGCTCGCGCTCGGGATCGAGCGTCGCGATCAGCCGAACCTGCTCGATCGCGCCCGCCGCGAGCTCGTGAGCTCCCGCCACCACGTCCGGTTCGCCGGCGGGGTCGCCGGCGACCGCGGGAAGTTCGAGAACCTCAACGCGCTGCTGGCCGACAATCCGCCGTCCGGGTCCGACTGGCTGGTCGTCGTCGACGACGACGTCGCGCTCCCGCGCGGGTTTCTCGACGTGTTCATCTTCCTCGCCGAGCGTTTCTCGCTGCGACTGGCCCAGCCCGCCCACCGCAGCCGCTCGCACGCGGCCTGGGACGTGACTCGCCGCCGGCCGGGCGCCGTCGTACGCGAGACGGCGTTCGTCGAGATCGGACCGGTCCTCGCGCTGCACCGAGACACGTTCGAGCTGCTGCTGCCGTTCCCCGAGCTCAGGGCCGGGTGGGGGCTCGATCTGCACTGGTCGGCCCTGGCCCGCGAACACGGCTGGAAGCAGGGCGTGGTCGACGCGACCGCGATCTCTCACGGCACCCGCGAGATCGCAAGCACCTACGACCGCTCCGATGCGCTCGCCGAGGCGAGGCGGTTCCTGTCCAGCCGCCCCTACACGAACGCGCGTGAAGCGGGGCGCACGCTCGTCACTCACCGGACGTGGACCTGACCCCATGGCCCGCGCTCCCGCCGATCGCCGTGCGGTGCCCCGGGGCGAGCGCCTCGGCGAGCCGCCCGGCCGCGTGGGCGCCCATCACCGCCCCCTGCGGGCAGGCGTAGCGGACGATGTGCCACCCGCATCCGACGAGCACGCGCGCCTCGCGCGCGAGGCCCGGCGCCGTTCCGCGGCGCTGGTCGCTGACACGGGCCGCCCGGCCCCGGTGGTACGCCGCCCGGGCAAGCGCCGGCAGGCGCGCATCGGCGCCGGCGCGGCGATGATCGAGGCCGGCGCCGGCGAGGTAGACGATCTTGCCGCCAGCGTGCCGAAGCGCCCGCAACCAGTCCTCCTCGTCGCCGTGCCCCGCCACCGCCTCGTCGAACGGCCCGAGGCGCTCGAACGCGCCGCGGCGGATCGCGAGGTTCGCCCCCCACACCATGTCCGCCTCCGCGTCCTCGGGGCCGAGGTCGAGCGCCGTGATCGGCGGATCCTCGCGGCCGCAGGACCCCGGGGCACGTCCCTCCAGTCGCGCCCGGATCGGACCGCCGAAGGCATCCGCCTCCGGGTGGCGATCGGCGCCGTCGACGAGCGCCGCGAGCCAGCCCGCGGGTACCTCGACGTCGTCGTCGAGGAACGCGATCAGCGGCGCCGCGGTCATCCTCACCCCGGTGTTGCGGGCGGCGTTCAGCCCCCGCGCGGGGTCCTCGA
>Ga0335073_10000923_pt1 | contig 38794 bp, 38 predicted proteins | sample Lox_Sample_22_FD_207093 | JGI IMG/M metagenome (GOLD analysis project Ga0335073, IMG submission 207093) | Soil microbial communities from Loxahatchee National Wildlife Refuge, Florida, United States - Lox_Sample_2.2 | ecosystem: Environmental > Terrestrial > Soil > Wetlands | place: USA... | reverse complement strand
CTTCATCTCGCACTGAGCGCAGGATTAGGGCACTTGCAGAGGGGAATAAGCCCCTATGACCACAGAAGCACCGGCGGCGAGTTTTTTGCTGCTCCTTGGCCTAGGGTTCTTTTTCGGCTTGGCTTTCGAGGAATTCAACGCGCAGAGCCAACAGGCGAGGCCGGGCGGCGTGCGCAGTTTCCCTCTCCTCGCTCTTTCAGGCGCACTGCTTTACCGCCTCGACACGGCACACCTGCTGCCGGTCACCGCAGGTTTGCTCGTCCTCGGTGGATGGCTGAGCCTCTACTACTGGCGGCACATCGCCGAAACCGACCCGGAAGGGCAACCCAATATCGGGCTGATGACCGCGATCTGCAATGTGCTCGCCTATTTGCTGGGGCCGATTGCGTTTACCGAGCCGCCCTGGGCGGCCATCGGCGTCACAGTTGTCGCGGTGCTGCTCCTGACCGCGCGTGAGAAGCTGCACGGTTTTGCGCGTCAACTCGAAGTCAGCGAGATCGTCACCGCCGGCAAGTTTTTGATCCTGACCGGCCTGGTACTGCCTTTTCTTCCGAACGAGCCGGTCACGACCCTGACCGCCATCACACCGCATCAAGTGTGGCTTGCCGTCGTTGCCGTCTGCACAGTTTCCTATGCCAGTTACCTCCTGCAGCGCTACGTCGCACCGCGTGAGGGTGGATTGTGGACCGCGGTGTTAGGCGGCCTGTATTCTTCGACCGTCACGACAGTGGTGCTGGCGCGCCGCGCGGGTGCAGCTTCCGGTCAAGTAGCTCAAGCGCAGACCGGGATCATCCTCGCGACTGCGATCATGTATCTGCGAGTGCTCATTATCGTCGGCTTATTCGCGCAGCCGCTCGCGCTAACGCTCATGCCGGCATTGTTGTCACTGGCAGCGGCGGGGCTGGGGCTCGCTGCGTTGTGGTGGTTCACGAGCCGACCGGCGACCCAAGCTGCGCCGGCCGACGCTATCCCTAGAAACCCATTGGAGCTCGCTCCGGCGCTGATTTTTGCCGCGCTGTTTGTTGCGGTTTCGCTCGCCGCTTCTTGGGCGCGAGACCGTTTCGGTGCGACGGGCGTCTACGGGCTGGCAACGATCGTTGGGCTGACGGACATCGATCCGTTTGTCCTAAGCATCGCCTCGGGTGGTGCGGCGCCACTCCCCGGCAACATAGCGGCTGCCGCGGTGTTGATTGCGGCGTCGTCTAATAACGTCCTCAAAGCCACCTACACAGCTGGATTTGCCGGTTTTAGAACGGCGATCGCGCCGGCGGTGGGATTGATGCTGCTGGCATTCGGCGGTGTGGCGGCCGGTTGGTGGATGGTCCGCTAGACGGCTGTCATCAGAGCGACACCGAACGGTCATATGGGGTGAATAGCCTAACCTGCGATTGAGTGGCGACGACGACTATCCGCGACTCGTCATCGGGATGCGGCAGCATCGGGATGGAGACGAACATGCAGGCGAGCGATGTTATGGTGCGCGACGTTATAACCGTCGGCTCCCAAACGAGTGTCGAAGCGGCAGTGAAACTGCTGGCAGAATATGATGTCAGCGCGCTACCCGTCCTCGATGACGACGGTGCCTTGGTCGGCATCATCAGTGAAGCTGACCTCATTCACCGGACCGAGATCGGAACTGAAAAGCATCGGGCGTGGTGGCTGGAATCCATGACTGCGGCCCATACGCTTGCCGCGGATTTCACCAAGTCGCATGGCAAGAAAGTCAGCGAGATCATGACACCTGACGTCGTGGTTGTGTCGGAGGATACGTCACTTGGCGAGATCGCCGCGCTGTTCGAGCGCAAGCGCATCAAGCGCGTGCCGGTCGTCAGGGATGGCCAACTCGTCGGGATCGTGAGCCGCTCCAACCTGATCCAAGCGCTGGCATCGCGGTTCAGCGCCGGCGACGAGCTTCCGGAGACCGACCGCCATATTCGTCTGGAACTGCTGGCGCGCATGAAGGCGCAGGACTGGACCGACTTTGGCGACCGCAATGTGATCGTCCGAGACGGCGTCGTCCACCTCTGGGGACTGGTCGGCACCCCGGACGAACGGACGGCACTGATCGCATTGGCGGAGGGAGTTCCGGGCGTGACGCGGGTTGCTGACGAGATGATCGCCGCGTATGTTTAAGGTGCGACAATTTTGATCCCGGGCCGGTTCGGTTGCGCGGCTCACCAAGTCGCAAACATGACAGCCACGGCGACCGCCATCGCGGCTGTGCAGAGCCAGCCCATCGCCCAAAGCGGCCGCGGCAGGGTGAACGGCCCCATCACCCGCTTTTGCATGGCCATGATCATGATGACGACCATCAGCGGGACGGCGACCACACCGTTCAGCACAGCCGACCAGAACAATGCCTTGATCGGGTCGAGGTCGATAAAATTGATGACGATCCCGATCAAGGTTCCGACCACGATTGTGCCGTAAAAAGCTTTGGCGTCGCGTGGCAGACGCGAAAGCCCGGTCGGCCATCCGAGTGCTTCACCAAGCGCGTAGGCCGCCGACCCCGCAAGAACTGGCACAGCTAGTAGCCCAATGCCAATGATCCCCGCGGCGAAGATGACGAAGGTGAAGATTCCCGCGATCGGCCGGAGTGCTTCCGCCGCCTGCGCGGAGGTCTGGATATCGGTAACGCCATGAGCGTTCAGCGTCGCTGCTGTCGTGACGATGATGAACCAGCTGATGAGGTTCGAGAAACCCATGCCGATCCAGGTGTCGAGCCGAATCCGGTGAATCTCGACTGGGGCCTCGTCCGGAGCCTCTGCCAGGGGATGAGCGGCAGTGTCTATGCGCTCTTCCTCCGCCTCCTCGGACGACTGCCAGAAAAAGCAGTATGGCGTGATCGTCGTGCCGAGGACGGCGACGATCGTAACGGTGTAATCCTTGTCCCACGCAAGGCTTGGAACGAAGGTGCTGAGAGCGACTTGTCCCCACGGGACATCCACGACGAGCGCCGTCGCGACATAGGCAAACAAGGAAATTGAGGTCCATTTAAGGATCGAGGCGTACCGCTCGTAGCGGGAAAACACTTCCAGCAGCGCACACCCGACGGCGAACGCGACAACGTAAAGCTGCGCCGGCCCCGCCACCAGCAGGTGTGTCGCGGCGCCCATGGCCCCAAGGTCCGCACCGAGGTTGAGAATATTGGCGATGAGCAAGAGCGCCACGATGCCGCGCAACAGCCACGGCGGGTAGTGTGCGCGAATGTTGCCGGCGATGCCCTCGCCGGTGACCCGTCCGATCCGGGCGCTGATCTCCTGAATGGCCGCCATCAAAGGGAAGGTAAACAGCATGACCCAGGCCATGCCGTAACCGAACTGCGCTCCCGCCTGCGAATAGGTCGCAATACCGCTCGGATCGTCGTCGGACGCCCCGGTGATCCAGCCAGGGCCGATATAACGCCACAGCCGTCTTTCGCGCGCCGCGAAGCGAGCCCAATGGGCCGCGATCCGTGCCGCAAGGGGGCGCCCACGCTGACTGTCAGCGATGCCGAATTCTGTGCTCGCCATGGGATACTCGACTGGCCCTCTCCCCGCAGCCCGGGCAGAGAACCCGTCGGGGGCGCCTTAGGCGCACCCTAACCGGCTCAGCTGCACAGCGACAGGTCGATCTCGTGCAGGTCGTCGACCACGCGCTTGACCCCCGGGATGTTCTCGGCCGCGACCCGTAAAGCGGTCCGCTGGCGCACATCCTCGACCGTCCCTTTCAGCACGACCACGCCGTTTTCCACGGACGGCTCGATTGAGCCTCTGGCGATCCAGGGCTGCCGATCGAGCTCGGCCTGCAACTGGCTTGAGATCGCGGCATCATTGAGGGGCGCCGGTGCCCCCTTCGGAGTGGCCACGAGGAATGCGTGGAGTAGGTCGACTCGACTGACCATGCCAAGCACGCCGTTCGCGCTGACGACGGGTAGGCGTTTGACGTGATACCGTACCATCAGCTCGACCGCGTCGCTGAGAGGGGCATCGGCAGAAACGGTGACCACGTCGCGCGTCATCACGTCAGCGACGGTGCGCGCATGAGAATGCACATATTCGTCAGCGAGCCGTCCCGAATCGGCGAAAAACTCGGCCAACTTGGCACGATGCCGCTCGGTCCCGGTTTCGGCTCGGCGCAGAAAATCGCCTTGTGTGATCATGCCCACAAGCTTTCCTTGATCAAGCACAGGAAAGCCGTTGACACCGTAACGCAGCATCAGCTCGGCAGCCTTGCGAACGGGGTCTTGCGGCCCGACCCAAAGCAGCCCACGCGACATCACGTCTGACACTTTCATTGCCTGGCTCCCATAAAAACTCGGTGAACTTTCGGCGAGAGCGACAAGCGCGGCATTGATCTGAATCAGTGGGAGCGGGCCAGTTTATTGCTAATTGATCCTCCACCTGATGCGTCTTGGAGTTGGAGGCGGCTATGAGGGCTTTCGTTTACGGCGGCGCCGAAGGAAAAGCGCTCGAGGATCGACCGATCCCCTCGATCCAAAACCCGGGCGATGCGATCGTGCATGTCACCAAGACGACGATCTGCGGCACCGACCTGCACATCCTCAAGGGTGATGTTCCCACGTGCAAGCCGGGCCGCATCCTTGGGCATGAGGGTGTTGGCGTCGTGGAACGCGTCGGCGCCAGCGTCAACGCATTTCGTCCCGGAGATCACGTCCTGATCTCCTGCATCTCCGCGTGTGGGCGGTGTGAATTTTGCCGGCGCGGCATGTATTCGCATTGCACGACGGGCGGCTGGATCCTCGGGAACGAGATCGACGGGACGCAGGCGGAATATGTCCGCATCCCGCATGCCGACACGAGCCTCTACCCGGTTCCGGCCGGCGCGGACGAAGAGGCACTCGTGATGCTAAGCGACATTCTACCGACCGGCTTCGAGTGCGGCGTGCTCAACGGCAAGGTCGCGCCGGGCGGCACGGTGGCGATCGTTGGCGCCGGGCCAATCGGACTCGCGGCGCTATTGACCGCGCAATTCTATTCCCCGGCCCAAATCATCATCGTCGATTTTGATGAAAACCGTCTCGAGGTCGCCAAACATTTTGGCGCCACCGCTGTCGTCAATGCCGGCGTCGATGATCCGGCCGACGCGGTCATGAAACTGACTGAGGGGCGCGGCGTCGATACGGCAATCGAGGCGGTTGGCGTGCCCGCCAGCTTTATTACGTGCGAGAACATCGTGGCGCCGGGCGGAACGATCGCCAATGTCGGCGTGCATGGCATGAAGGTCGATTTGCACCTCGAGCGCCTGTGGTCACACAACATCGCGATTACGACGCGCCTCGTCGACACGGCTACAACACCGATGTTGCTCAAGATCGTGCAAGCGGGAAAGGTCGATCCCACCAAACTGATCACCCACCGCTTCACGCTAGACCGGATTCTCGACGCCTACGAGACCTTCGGTCACGCGGCAAGCACGCGGGCGCTCAAGGTCATCATCGACGTTTGAGGAGGGGTGGCCTTTCTCAACGGAGCAGGACATGGCGACCCGCGAATTGATCCTTGTCATCAATGCTGGATCTTCGAGCATCAAGTTTTCGCTGTTCGAGAACGCCGCTGATGGCTCGCTTACGGCCGGCGCGCATGGACAGGTTGAAGGCATTGGCAGCGCGCCGCAGTTCGACGGAGCGGATGCGTATGGGTGCAAACTCAGCACGCCGGCGTTGCAAGGCAATGATCATCACACCGCGATTGCGGCGATCCATGACTGGTTCGTCGCCTATACCGGCGGGGACACCCGGCTTGCTGCGGTCGGCCACCGAGTTGTCCATGGCGGCAGCGAATTCGTGGAACCAGTGCTTATCGATGATCGGGTGCTCGCCGCGCTTGAGGCACTGACCCCGCTCGCGCCACTGCATCAGCCGCATCATGTCGCGGCGATCCGCGCGATGGCCGCGACGGTCTCTAAGGTTCCCCAGGTCGCCTGCTTCGACACCGCGTTTCATCAGACGCAACCGAAACTAGCACAGGAATTCGCATTGCCGCGGGACCTGAGCGCCAAGGGAATCCGCCGGTACGGTTTCCACGGCATCTCTTACGAATACATCATCTCGGCGCTGGCACAGGCCGCACCCGACGTGGCGCGCGGCAAGCTTGTAGTCGCCCATCTCGGCAACGGCGCGAGCCTATGCGCCATCAAAGACGGCCGCAGTGTGGCGACGACAATGGGGTTCACTCCGCTTGACGGCCTGGTGATGGGAACCCGCGCCGGGCTCATCGATCCGGGCGTGATCTTCTATTTGCAGCGGCACGAGGGCATGAGCCTTGACGATGTGGAGGCGCTGCTCTGGGACCGCTCGGGTCTGCTCGGTATCTCGAACGTATCGAGCGACATGCGCGAGCTGCTTGCGAGCAATCGCGCCGAGGCGAAGGAGGCCATCGACCTCTTCGTCTACCGCATTGGGCGGGAGCTTGGGTCGATGGCGGCGGCGCTCGGTGGTATCGATGCCCTCGTCTTCACCGCCGGGATCGGCGAGCACGGCACGGAAATCCGCGCGCAGGTCTGTCGCGACGCGGGCTGGCTCGGCGTCACCCTGGATGAGACCGCCAACAAGAGGGGCGGGCCGTGCATTTCGTCACCCGGCAGCGCTGCGTCCGCCTGGGTGATCCCGACCGACGAAAATTTGATGGTGGCCCGCCAGACGCGCCGTCTGCTGGACCGATGGAGGACCTTATTATGAAAGCACGAGACATTATGACGACCGACGTCGTGTCGGTCGGTCCCGACACCCCGACGGGCACCGTCGCCGGGCTTCTTTCCGCGCGCGGGATCAGCGCCGTCCCGGTTATTGACGCGGCGGGATCGTTGGTCGGCATGGCCAGTGAGGGCGATCTGATCGGCCGCAACGAGATTGACTGGCGCGCCCGCCGCGATTGGTGGCTGACCCTCCTTGCTGAGGGGGAGGAGTTGCATCCGGATTTTCTGGCAAGCCTGCGAAAGCCTGACCGGGCGGTACGCAACGTCATGACAAGTCCCGTGATTACCGTCACCGAGAATACGGGGCTCCCGGACATCGCCAAACTGCTGATTTCTCACCACATAAAGCGGGTTCCGGTAGTTAGCGATGGCCGCGTCATCGGAATTGTAAGTCGCGCCGATCTCGTACGAGCGCTGGCGACGGAAGCTCAGGAGCCGTAGCCGACAGCGCCGGGGGGAATCTCGATGTCGATTGAGCCGTTTTTGGGTCGCACGCACATCGCCTACTTCACGATGGAGATCGCGATCCGGCCCGAAATCCACAGCTATTCCGGCGGTCTCGGCATCCTCGCTGGTGACACTGCGCGTTCTTGCGCTGATCTGGATTTGCCGATCGTCTTTGTCAGCCTCGTCAGCCGCGCAGGTTATTTCCGTCAGGAGATCGACGCTCAGGGGCGTCAGGTCGAGGCCCCCGATTTGTGGGAAGTCGAGCGCTGGTGCACGCCGCTCAACGCAATGATCGCGGTCGAGATCGATGAAAAGCCGGTTTGGATCCGGCCCTGGCTATATCTCGGTGCCGGCTCCGACAATCACCAGGTTCCGATACTGCTGCTCGACACCGACCTTGATCAGAACAGTCGAGAGGATCGCGCGCTCACGCATTACCTCTATGGCGGCGACGACGCCTATCGGCTCAAGCAGGAGATCATCCTGGGGATCGGCGGTGTTCGCCTATTGCACGCGCTCGGCTTCGACATACACACCTATCATCTTAACGAAGGCCATGCGGCGTTTCTGACCCTCGAGCTGCTCAACCGCTGGCGCGTGGCGCCCGCAGACCTCGCCCCCGGCGAGGACCCTTACGACATTCCAGAGGTTCGCTCACGGTGCGTTTTCACCACACACACGCCGGTCGAGGCTGGGCATGACCACTTCGCGTACGACCTGTTCGAGCGAATGCTGCCCGGGTTTGTCGACTTGTCGGAATTGAAGAAGCTTGCAGGCGCCAACGATCTCAACATGACCAGGTTGGGCTTGAATCTGTCGGACTACGTCAACGGCGTCGCCCATCGGCATGCGCAAACGACCGAGAAAATGTTTCCCGGCTATCGCATCCATGCGATCACCAACGGTGTGCATCTCGCGACCTGGGCGCATCCGAAATTCGCCGCGCTTTACGACGCGCAGTTTCCGCACTGGCGACACGAACCGGAGGTACTGGTCCGCGCGCTTCAGTTATCGGACGATGCGCTCGCCCAGTGCCACGGCGCCGCGAAAGGCGATCTGATCGATCTGGTCAAGTCGATGACGGGCACCGCTTTGTCTCCCGATGTCCTGACCATCGGCTTTGCGCGCCGCATGACCGGCTACAAGCGCCCGCTCTTGCTGTTCGCCGACATCGAGCGCTTGCTCGCTATCGTCGCCAGACAGCCGGTCCAACTGATCATCGCGGGAAAGGCGCACCCGCGCGATAGCGAGGGCAAGGAGGCGATCCGCCGGATCCATGAGCTCACCCGCGAGTTCGCCCACAGGTTCACTTGTGTCTTCCTGCCCAATTACGAGATGCAGCTTGCAGCGCGACTCGTCTCGGGCGTCGATCTTTGGCTCAATACGCCGCTCCCGCCGCTTGAGGCCTCGGGGACAAGCGGCATGAAAGCCGCCCTCAACGGCGTCTTGAATTGCAGCGTACTCGACGGCTGGTGGATCGAGGCCTGTGTCGAAGGTGCGACGGGGTGGTCGATTGACAACGGCGCTTGCGCAATCGAGGCGGAGACGGCCGCCGATCTTTACCACAAGCTCGAAGATACCATCCTGCCGCTCTACTACACCGACGCCTCAGGCTGGCGCGCAATGATGAAACAGTCGATTGCCGCCATCGCGTCCTACTTCAACACGCACCGTATGATGCGGCGCTACGCGACCGAGGCTTACCTCCGTTAGCTTTGACGAGGAGGTCATGATGGACCAGCGCGATACCGAGCTGCACGCCGACGCCGTCTTGTCGCCCGAATTGCTGCGTTTGATCGATGGCTGGTGGCGCGCCGCGAATTACCTATCGATCGGCCAGATCTATCTTCTCGACAACCCCCTCTTAAAGGAACCGCTGAAACTCCAACACATCAAGCCGCGGCTGCTCGGTCATTGGGGCACCACGCCGGGACAGAATTTTCTCTATGTCCACCTGAATCGGATCATCAAGGCGCGCGACCTCGACATGATCTACGTGTCGGGGCCGGGGCATGGAGGGCCCGGGCTGGTTGCGAATACCTGGCTCGAAGGCACCTACAGCGAGGTTTACCCGCACGTGCCGCAAAGCGAGCGCGGCATGCAGCGCCTCTTCAAGCAGTTCAGCTTCCCTGGCGGCATCCCGAGCCACGTCGCGCCAGAGACGCCGGGCTCGATCCATGAAGGCGGGGAGCTTGGCTATTCACTGTCGCATGCCTTTGGCGCGGCGTTCGACAATCCCGATCTGGTCGTTGCCTGCGTCGTTGGCGATGGCGAGGCCGAGACCGGGCCGCTCGCCACCTCGTGGCATTCCAACAAATTCCTCAATCCGGTGACCGACGGCGCGGTGCTGCCGATCCTTCATCTCAACGGTTACAAGATCGCCAATCCGACGATCCTCGCGCGCATTCCCGACGACGAGCTGCTGAGCCTTTTTGTTGGCTACGGCTACAAGCCATATATGGTCGCCGGCGATGACCCGGGAGCGATGCATCAGAAGATGGCAGCCACGTTCGACCGAGTGTTTGACGACATCCGCGCCATTCAGCAAGGAGCCCGGCAGAGCAGCCACAGCGAGCGGCCGGTCTGGCCGATGATCATCCTCAGGACCCCGAAAGGCTGGACAGGGCCAAAGGAGGTCGACGGGCTGAAGACCGAAGGCTTCTGGCGCTCGCACCAGGTGCCGTTCGCCGAAATGGCGACCAAGCCCGCGCATGTGAAGCTGCTCGAAAGCTGGATGAAGAGCTACCGGCCGGAAGAGCTATTCACGGAAGAAGGGGCGCTGCAGCCTGAGATTGCTGCGCTGGCGCCGGCCGGCGACCGCCGCATGAGCGCCAATCCGCACGCCAATGGCGGCTTGCTGATGCGCGATCTCGACCTGCCGGAGATCGCGGATTACGCGGTTGCGGTGAAGACGCCGGGCGCCGAAGACGCGGAGGCCACCGCGGTGATGGCGCAATACCTGCGCGACGTCATGAAGGACAGCGCAGAACGGCGCAATTTTCGCGTCTTCGGCCCCGACGAGACCGCGTCAAACCGCCTGTCACACGTCTTCGAGGTGACCAACCGCGCGTGGAACGCCGAGACCCTGTCCTATGACGATCATCTCGCCGCCGACGGGCGGGTCATGGAAATCCTTTCCGAGCATACCTGCCAAGGCTGGCTCGAAGGCTACCTGCTGACCGGCCGGCACGGCTTCTTCTCGTGCTACGAGGCGTTCATCCACATTATCGACTCGATGTTCAACCAGCACGCCAAATGGCTGAAGGTGTGTAACGAGATTCCGTGGCGCCGGCCGATCCCGTCGCTCAACTATCTGCTGACCTCACATGTCTGGCGGCAGGACCATAATGGCTTCAGCCATCAGGACCCTGGCTTTATCGATTACGTGTGCAACAAAAAATCGGACATCGTCCGGGTCTATCTGCCGCCCGATGCGAACTCGCTGCTCTTCGTCACCGATCATTGCCTCAAGAGCTGGAACCGCATCAACGTGATCGTCGCCGGCAAGCAACCGGCGCCGCAATGGCTGACAATGGATGAGGCAATCAAGCACTGTACCGCTGGCATCGGCATCTGGGAATGGGCCAGCAACGACAAGGGCAGCGATCCCGACGTGGTGATGGCCTGCGCGGGCGACGTGCCGACGCTCGAGACGCTGGCCGCCGTCGATCTGCTCCACAAGCTGCTCCCGGATCTAAAAATCCGGGTGGTCAATGTGGTCGATTTGATGACCCTGCAGCCGCATGAAGAGCATCCGCATGGCCTCACAGACCACGACTTCGACGCGCTTTTCACGACCGACAAACCAGTCATCTTCGCGCATCACGGCTACCCATGGCTCATCCACCGGCTGACCTATCGGCGCCGCAACCACGACAACATTCATGTCCGCGGCTACAAGGAAGAGGGGACGACGACTACGCCCTTCGACATGGTCGTGCGCAACGATCTCGACCGCTTCCACCTCGTCAGCGACGTCATCGACCGCCTGCCGCAGCTCGGTTACACGGCCGCCTACGCGAAGCAGGCGATGCGCGACAAGCTGATCGACCACAAGGCCTATATCCGCGAGCACGGCGAAGACATGCCGGAGGTCAAGGACTGGCGCTGGTCGCCGACAGACGTGGTCGCGCCCCGGTAGACCCGTGCGATGCCGTCTGATCCAGATCAAGGTGATTGGCATGACTTGGTGATGTGCTGCGGCCTCCAGATTGGAGGCCGGTCATGCCGCTTCGTGACATTGTGGTGCTCGGGCTAATCGTGATCGTGTTCGCAACCTTCGGCGTCGTGCTGGGGGCCGTGAGTTGGTACTGCCGCGCCAGCGCTACCCCCTCGTCGCGCCGCGCGGCCGAGTGGCGGGCGGACTATCCCACAGACGGCGGGCTCGTCACCGACGACGACTGACCGGTCCACATCCTATGCCGGGCCAGACGCCGCTCCTCCGGCTCGACGGGCAACAACCGCACCTTGGGCGGCTAGTTAGGCTTCGCCTGTCGCGCGGGTGTAGCGTCAAGCAAAAGCCCGACTTTGAAGCTCCGGGAGGCCCGCATGAGGGCACAACAATTGTTGGCGCCGCGCCAACCGCTGACGATGACGGATATACCGGCACCGCGCCCCGGTGCAGGGGACGTGCTCATCGCGGTCAAGGCCTGCGCCGTCTGCCGCACCGACCTTCATGTGATCGACGGCGAACTCACGCGTCCCAAGCTGCCGCTCGTTCCCGGTCATGAGGTCGTTGGCACGATCGTCGAAAAAGGCGAGAGCGTCGAGCGGTTCGCCATCGGCGATCGCGTCGGCGTCCCTTGGCTCGGTTGGACCTGCGGTGTCTGCGACTATTGCCGAACCGGTCGCGAAAACCTCTGCGACAAGGCGCGTTTCACTGGCTATCAGATAGACGGCGGTTATGCCGAAATGACCGTCGCCGACGCGCGTTACAGCTTCGCGCTGCCGTCTGAGTTCGACGATGTCGCAGCGGCACCGCTGCTATGCGCGGGGTTGATCGGTTACCGTACGCTGCGGTTCGCGGGCGACGCGCGGCGCATCGGCATTTACGGTTTCGGCGCAGCAGCGCATATCGTCGCTCAGGTCGCGCGGTTTCAAGGTCGTTCCATATTCGCCTTTACCAAGCCCGGCGACCATGCGGCGCAGAATTTCGCTCGCGCACTGGGAGCTTGCTGGACCGGCGGATCGGACGATATGCCGCCGGAACCACTCGATGCGGCACTGATTTTCGCACCGGTCGGCGCACTCGTACCGGCGGCGTTGAGAGCGACCCGTAAGGGCGGGATCGTTGTCTGCGGTGGCATTCACATGAGTGACATCCCGGCATTCCCATACGCGCTGTTGTGGGAGGAACGTAGCCTGCGTTCCGTCGCTAACCTGACGCGCAAGGATGCGGAGGAGTTCTTGGCGCTGGCGCCCAAAGCCGGGATCACGACGACGACAAAAACCTATCCGCTCGCGGAAGCCAACGCGGCGCTTGCAGATTTGCGAAGCGGCCGCCTCGAAGGGGCTGCGGTACTCGTCCCTTAACGACCGGCGAGGGTTTTCCGAACAGCGGTAAGTGTGTCGCTGCTTGTTCCCACGGCATTGATCCGTTGCCAATATATCGGTCCGGAATCTGCCTGGAGCTGATTTTCGACGATCTCTGGCGTTGCGTCGGAGGCATCGTTTTTGCGTGCCTTGACGCGGGAAGCCAATGTCGCGCCCGGTGCTTCCAGCCAAATGCCGGTGAACGGTGAGCCAGCCTCCCGTGCGACTTCGGCAAAAGATTGCCGTTCCTCGGGACGCAGCGATACCGCATCGAGGATCACGCAATAGCCCGCACGTAACGCTATTGAAGCCAGCCGGCGTAACTCGCCGTACACTCGGTCGCTAATGTCTGACGAATACGCTTCCTGCGGCAAACGAACCTCAGGAGGGAGCCCAAAAAGACGCTTACGGATGACATCACTGCGCAGCACCCGAGCACCTGGTCGCGCACCGAGACTGGGCGCCAGCGCTGCGGCGATGGTCGATTTGCCCGTGCCGCTCAGCCCGCCGATTGCGAGGAGGCGAGCCGGGGGTGGCCGCAATCCCTGGCACGCGTCATCGAGATAAGACTGTGCTTCGCGGAGAATGCCACTGCTCGCTGCGACATGTGCGCGAATTGCTGCGCGCAGCGATAGAAATAGCGGCATTGCCGGAAGGCCCTTATCTTCCGCGGATAGGTCGAGATAGCGGTTAAAGAGCAGGTTTGCGCTCTCCCCGTACCCTTGATGCTCAAGATCCATGAGCAAAAACGATAAATCGTAAAGGACGTCGATCGCGGCAAAGGCGTCGGAAAATTCGATGCAGTCGAAGAGGATTGGCTTGCCGTCGAAGACGCAGATATTGCGTAGATGCAAATCACCGTGACAGCGACGCACCTTGCCGTCGGCACGACGTAAGTCGAGTAGCCCCGCAACGCGACGCAGCCAGTTCTCGGAACACTTACGCAATTCCTCAATCTGCGAGGACGGCAGCGCCGCACCGCGCAGGCATGTATCATTTTCCTCGATGACACCCGCGATCCCGTGGGCGCCGCCATGGCTTCGTGAAACATCGGCGCGAGAGTGGAACTCCGCGATATGCGCCGCCAGGGAGTAGACGAGTGGCAAATTCAGGTTGCCGGCCTTGGCGATCACGTCGAGCCGCTGATCTTGCGCGAAGCGTTTCATGACGACGACCCAATCGATGACCTCGCCGGCACCACCCCAGGCGAGACGGCCATCGGCACCGCGGACGATTGACCGGACCTCACGATAGAGCTGCGGCGCGGTGCGGCGATTGAGGGCGAGTTCGGCGTGGCAATACTGTCGGCGCTGATCGACCGTTGAGAAATCTAGATAAGGAAAGCGGATCGCACGCTTCAGTTTGTAAGCGTACCCGCCGGCGAGAAACACAAGCGATATGTGAGTTTCGAGCCGTTCAACCCGTCTGACGCCGCTATAGGAGGATGGGTTGCTAAGAAACGCGATCACCTCCTGCTGATCACCGTACACGCCGCGGACAGGCGCCACATCTTGCTCTCGGCGATTAGAATGACCCGTCGCAGCCGTGTGGATACCCTCAGCAGGGGGCAGATCACAGACCTCAAGCATCGGTTTCTAGGCGGTGGCGGACATCACGACAACGGCGAGCCGCCACCGCATGCCAGTTCGACAAAGTCGAGAACTTTTTCTTCGAGCTGAATCGGGTAGATCGGGTCGAAATCGATTTCTGCTCCGAACCCACCGGTGGCACCAACATGAGGGAACGTCCCGGTATACTCGATCATCAACGGCGGCTCGCCATCCGTCGCGTACACAGTGAGGCGCGGCGGCCGGGCGTCCTTCGGCAGAAAGCCCCGAACGATCACCAATTCAGCGGCTAGTTGACCATTGACGTCTGCAAGCCGAGAGGTCGCTTCGGCACCATGCGCGCGAGCGGTCTCGGCGACGTCGTCAAGCAGCGGCATGATCGTCTTCGTGACTAGCTTCGAGAACCATTGGCGCCGTTGCTCTGTCACCGTACTGGATGTCACTGCGGGCGGAGCGGGATTGGGTTCTTTCCGTACCGGACGTCGATCGGTGCGGCGCAGGATTCCTTCGAGAGCACTGCAAAAATCTGGCGTCATTGTCGTACTTCCTCGAGTTCGAAGTTCGAGTAGCAAGGGAATGAGGAAAAGCCACTGATCCAGATCAAACTGGGCCTTTGCGCTCGGTCTCGACCGCCCTTGATCCACGTCAATGCGCGCGATGGCCGATGCTGGGATAGGTCTCGCGACCGCTAGCCCTGGGAGCAAGGCATGAAGGGTTTACAATCGCGCGGGTCAACGCATCCCGCGGGCCGGCGGGTGACCGGACGGGCACAAGGTGACGGACTTCTCGACCCGTATCTGTCGCGGTACAAACCGTCCGAGCCGGCCTCCTGCCCGCGATGCGGCGTGCACTTCGACAAAGGCCGGTGGCAATGGGGCTGGGCACCGGAGAATGCGCAGCCGCATCTCTGTCCCGCCTGTCGTCGTATTGAGGACAATCTGCCTGGCGGCCTCCTGACGCTGCACGATGTGCCGCCGCGCCTGAAGGATCAAATAGCGAGCCTCGTCCGCAATGAGGAGGCCGCAGAAAACGCCGAACACCCCCTGAACCGCATCATCGCCATCGACGATGCGGAAGGTGCTGTCGTTGTCCGAACGACCGATATTCACCTCCCCCGCCGTATCGGTGAGGCGGTTAAGCGCGCTTATCGCGGCACGCTCGACATGCATTTCGACGATGACGGATATTTCGCTCGTATCGATTGGCACCCGGCACCCTAAGGGCGACGAGGTGTGGCGCTCGGCAACAGCTGCCGAGTCGCCGACATGACGGGGTGGTAGCGGCGCGCTACGGCGCTAAGCAGCGGCGCGATCGAGGCTGAAGGTTCGCGTCCGATCGTTGTAGGTGAATAGTTCGGCGAAACGTGCCCAGTCGATCGCGGTTCGTATTGTCTTCTCTGCTTCTCGCCGTGGCAAATGATCTTCGAGCTCGTATTCGAAGCGGCCGCGCGGTGCGACATGCCCATCGCGGTCGCTGAGCACCTGTAGGATGTGCGCGGCGAGCGGCACGAACCGGAGCAGATGTTCGCGAAACAGCCTCTTTCGGCCATCGGTATCGCTTTGGGCGAGCACGCGCCCGGCGGCGGTCAGCTTGATCGTGCTGCCGTCGAGTTCGGCAAATTCGAGCAGATGCAAAGCCGCCGCGATCGGGAATAGTCGATTGGCCGCAAGGGCCAGTGCAGGGCCTATCTGTGCGAGGTCGGCCCTGCCGTCGAATGGTGCCGCAGCGAGTGCCTCCGCAAAACCGCCGAGGCGCGTGGCTGCGACTTCCGGCAATTGCTGAACCAGTCCGCCATGGAGCTGGCTTTGTGAGCCCATCGCCTCGGTCATTCGCGAGGTGAGGATCGAATAGATCTCGTCGACGATGCTATGAAACGACGCGTCGAGCCGGTTGCGCGGTTGCGGTAAAGGCACTTTGACCTCGGCGACGATACGGCCCGGATTTGAGCCGAGGACCAATATGCGATCGCACATCAGCACCGCCTCCTCGATGTTGTGCGTCACCATCAGCACTGCCTTGGTCGGAAGCTGATGGCCGATCCAAAGATCAAGGAAATCGGTGCGGAGTGTTTCCGCGGTCAGCACGTCGAGCGCGGAGAAGGGCTCGTCCATCAACAGGAGGATCGGGTCGCTGACAAGCGCTCGCGCAAAGCCGACGCGCTGCCGCATCCCACCTGATAATTCGCGCGGATAAGCCGACTGGAAACCGTCCAACCCGATAAGATCGATGGCCGACATCGCACGTCGCCGTGCGTCTTTGGCGGGTAGTCGTGCCGCGTCGAGGCCGAGCTCGACATTTTCCAGCACCGTCAACCAGGGGTAAAGCGCAAAGGTCTGGAAGACGACGGCGATACCCTCCGCGGGACCCATCAGCGGCTCGCCACGATACCGCACGCCACCGGCGCTCGGTTTGATCAGCCCGCTGGCAATGCGCAGCAATGTCGATTTGCCCGAGCCCGAACGGCCCAGTAGCCCCAGGATCTCGCCGTTGTGCACCGTGACGTCGATGCCCGCGAGCACGGGCAACGGAGCGCCCGATGGCTTCACGAAATTCATGTCGATATGGTTCAGAGCAATAATCGACTCTGCTGTCGCATCGAACATTTACTGCTCCTGCTAATCGAGCCGTGTCCGGCGTTCGGCATAGGCGTAAAGCGGTCGCCACAGCAGCCGGTTCATCGCGATCACCAATACCGACATCACCGAGATGCCCAACGCGATTCGCGGGTAGTCCCCCGCCTGCGTCATCTGAGCGATATAGGCGCCGAGCCCACCTGCGGTGAGTTTGGTCGAGCCCCAGCGGACCGTCTCGGCGACAATGCTAGCGTTCCAAGCACCGCCCGAGGCGGTGATCGCGCCGGTCACGAAGTAAGGAAAGATCCCGGGCAGCATCACTTCGCGCCACCAGTGCCACGGCCGCACCCGGAAGCTTGCGGCTGCCTCTCGGAAATCGCTCGGGAAAGCACTCGCGCCCGCGATGACGTTAAACAGGATGTACCATTGCGTCCCGAGGATCATCAGCGGACAAAGCCAAATTCCGGGTGCCAGGCGGAAGTGGACGATCAAGAAAACCGCGACAGGAAACAGAAGGTTGGCCGGAAACGCTGCGAGAAACTGGCTCACCGGCTGAACTTTGGCCGTCAGCTTTGGCCGCAAGCCGACAAACACGCCAATCGGGACCCAAATCAAGGATGCCAACGCAACGAGGGCCGCTACGCGCGCCAGGGTCAGCGCGCCGCTGCGTACGGCCGCTCGTGCGTCATTCCACGACAGTGCTGACCCAGCGTATTGGACGATGGCCCAGCCGACATATCCGAGAGCGGCGCACACCAGCCCGAGCCAAAGCGCGTCACCAACCGGTCGCGGCAACAAGCCGGGCATGGTCTTCCCCGGTAGGATGGAGAATCTTGCCCGTGCCCCGTGTCGCATGACCGTGCTCAGGGGATGGCCGACGGCGGCGGCTAAACTTGACCGCCGAAACAGGTCCAGCATCCAACTTTTCGGAACAACCTGCGCGGCCGTTTGCTCAAACCGAAACTTGTCGGCCCAAGTCACCATTGGCCGAAACATCAGCTGATCGTAGAGAACGATCGCGACAGTCATCGCAAGGATGGCCCAGCCGACGGCGCCCAAGTCCCGTTGCTCGATGGCCTTGGCCACATAGGACCCCACACCCGGCAGCGCGATTTGCAGATCGCCGACCGCGATCGCCTCCGCCGCGACGACAAAGAACCAGCCGCCCGACATCGACATCATCATGTTCCAGATGAGCCCAGGCATCGCGAACGGCACTTCGAGGCGCCAAAATCGCTGCCAGGCCGATTCCCGAAAACTGCGGCTCGCCTCATCCAGATCGGTTGGGATGGTGCGCAGCGACTGGTAGAAGCTGAACGCCATGTTCCAAGCCTGGCTGGTGAAGATCGCAAAGATCGCCGCCAATTCCGGCCCCATCACATTGCCGGGGAACAATCCGACGAAAAATGCGACGGTAAAGGAGAGATAGCCGAGGATCGGCACCGATTGCAGCACGTCGAGGATCGGGATCAAGACCGTCTCGGCGCGACGGCTTTTTGCCGCGAGCGTCGCGTACGTAAAGGTAAAGAGCAGCGACGCAAGCATCGCGGCGAGCATCCGCATCACTGTGCGCAGTGTGTAGAGCGGTAGCGCGGTGAGGGAGAGCGAGATTTCGGGCTGGTGTTCGATTGCGAACGGCGCGGTCATCTGACGCGTCCCAATGCCAAGCAGGATGACGACACCAAGCACGAGCAGCGTGGCGATCAGGTCACGCCAGCCTGGAGCTCGCTGCTGCCAATTTCCGCCGGCCAGTATCTCGGCATGCTGTTCCACGGCTCGCAGGGCTCCTGAGAAACGGGCGCGCGGCGTTGCCGGGCGGTTTCTTCGAACGAATGATCCTGCCGCGGCCAATGCAGTGCGTTGATGTGAATCAAGGCTCTTTCGCGCGGGCGATAGCAAACTTGCGATCGCTTCCGCCGAGGAGGAAATCGTGACTAGTTTTGCATTCACGACGCAGGATCTGAGGTCCGCGCCAATCGAGGTTCGCCGCTGGCTTATAGGACGGATTGAGAGCGAGCTGGTGGCGCTTGCGTCGGTTGTACCCGTCGCCGTCGCGCCGGCAGAGAGCCCGGCGCTGGCCGCGTGCACACCCGAGGAAGCCTTTGGCATTTTCGATCGGATCAAAGGCGATTTTGCTGCAACGCATGTCTTTCTCGAGTTGGGGCGCGATCAATTGGAAAGCGGAACTGCCGCCCCGCTCCACGCGGTCAATATTGATGCCCTCCTCCGCAACACCCAACTCGACGATCACCGGCTGGTGAGCTGCCTGCGGACGATCAATCGAGCCTTTCAGGACGTTCGCCGGGATCCGGAGGCGATGTTGTTCGGCTTTGATCAGGCCGATCATGTCTACGTGCACGAGGCGACCTATCACAGCGTTCACAATCTTTGGCAGCAACTGTTGCAGTTGCACGCACCGGCCGAAACGAGGACGGCAGAGCCCGTCGATTGGCCTGCCGCTGGCTTCGAGCCACGCCAGCTCGGGCCGAGTGAAAGCATTGCTGGGCATCGGCAGCACTAATCCGTGGAAACGGCCTCCGATGGCTCGGGCAGCGCTCGATCCAGAACGCCATCGCGCGGCGCGTCCGGTTAGCCGATCTCCAGACTTTGGCCGAGAGGCACGGAGTCGCTTCGCGCCGTGGATCTCGGGGCTTTTGACCTTGGCGGCGATGGTGCTGGTCGTCGTCCATTTCGGCACGCTGGAAGAGTTCGCTCGGCTGGTTGTCGCGATCCAGCCCGCGTGGTTCTTACTTGCCCTCGCGGCTCAGGCGGGGACCTACGTCAGCGCGTCGCTGTCCTGGGCGCAAACCCTCCGCCGCGCCGGCCATCCGCGGCCCCTGTCCCTGCTCGTGCCGCTTGGCATCGCCAAGTTGTTCACCGATCAGGTGGTGCCGAGCGGCGGAGTAAGTGGTGCGGTTCTGGTGACCCGGGCCCTGACGCGCCGCGGTGTTCCGGCCAACGCCGCTATGGCCGTGTTGCTCGTCGGTCTTGTCTCGTATTTCGCCGCGTATCTGCTAGCGGTGATGACGAGCCTCCTGATTCTTTGGCTGCACCATCGTGCCAATGCGGCGCTATTTTCAGTAGTCGGGATTTTCATCGTCATCGTTGTCGCGATCCCCTCGGGCGTGTTGTGGATGAAAGCCCGAGGACCGCGCCTCCTGACAAGCTGGGTGAAGCGCTTACCCGGCGCTGCACAACTGCTGCGAGCGATTTCCGATGCGCCAACGGACCTCGTCCGCGATCCTCGTCTGCTCGCGCAAACGGTGCCCCTTGAACTTGCCGTTTTTGCTCTCGACGCCCTGACGCTGTGGCTTGTAATCCGCGGCCTGGGACAAGACCCGCCGCTGTGGGTCGCTGCCGTCAGCTTCATCATGGCGTCGGTCGCGGCGACACTCGGTCCGATACCGCTTGGACTGGGTACTTTCGAAGCCGCCAACGTGGGCATGCTTCACATGCTCGGGACCACCATTGAAGCTGGGCTCACGGCGACGTTGATTTTGCGTGGTCTGACCTTTTGGCTGCCAATGCTGCCCGGCCTCTATCTGGCGCGGCGCGAGATCGGTCCGCGTAGGCGAAGTGCGCCGTAAAGGAGCGAGGCCTGATCTGGATCAACGCTTACCGCCTGGCGATGGGGAAGGATCGCCGGAGCATCGCCAATACAAGGAGGGGATCGGTGCCTTACAGGAACCGTGAGTTGATCGCGGCTCGCGATTTGCTCGAAGCTGAGATCTTCAGGCTGAAGGCGTTACAACGCGTGCCTGGTCGTGCCGCCGACGCCACGCGGATCAGGGAACAGATCACCGAGCTTAATCGCGATCGCGTAGCACTCTGCGCGACGATTGTTCATCGCCGGCTCGAAGCATCGAAAGACGTTGTGTCGCTCTCCCGATGGGTGAGCGGCAACGGCGCCCTGGATGTCGTCCATCGGATGCGGTCACTTCCGGCTCGGGATGCAGCGCTGCTCCCATCGTCCCGGACCTCGACACCGGTCGGCTCAATAGAAGCGTTTCCAGGGCTTTCGGCAGCCGATTGACTTCATCCGGCCGCCCTCATGCTAGCTGATACGGTTTGCTCAGCCTCATACACCACCGACATGGTCCGGAACAGGCTCGCTGGATTGACGCTGATCGAGTCGATCCCAAGCTTAGTCAAAAACCGCGCAACCTCCGGGTAGTTCGCCGGCGCCTCGCCGCAAATTCCCACATGGCGATGATTACGTTTGGCGCCGAGCACGGCCATTTGCAACATCGTCAGCATGCCGGGATCGCGTTCGTCGAAATCGAATGCGACGATGTCGGAATCGCGATCGACACCCAGCGTCAATTGCGTCAGATCGTTCGACCCGATCGAAAACCCGTCGAACAACGTGGCGAAATTGTCGATGTCGATGACATTGTTGGGAATCTCACACATTGCGTAGATTTCGAGCCCGTTTTCGCCGCGCTTAAGGCCATTGTTCGCCATCGCTTCCATCACCCGTCGTGCCTCTTCGACCCGTCGGCAGAACGGCACCATAATGCGCAAATTGGTGAGGCCCATCGTCTCGCGCGCGCGCCGCAGCGCCGCGCATTCGAGCGCAAAGCCCTCGGCATAAGCCGGATGGGCGTAGCGCGAAGCGCCACGGAAGCCGAGCATCGGGTTCACTTCCTTCGGCTCGAAGCCCGCGCCACCGATCAAACTGGCGTATTCATTGGTCTTGAAATCCGACAATCGGATAATCACTGGCTTCGGGTAAAACGCGGCGGCGATGGTTCCGACGCCCTCGGCGAGTTTTTCGATGAAGTAATCGGCTGGATGCTGGTAACTCCGTGTCAGCCGATCGATGACAGCGCGGGCTTTCGTAGATGCGACCCTTTCCGGATATACCAGCGCCATCGGGTGAATTCCGATATGCTCGCTGATAATGAACTCCATCCGCGCCAGGCCGACACCGTCATTGGGCAACATCGCGGTGTGGAAGGCGAGTTCCGGATTGCCGATATTGACCATGATCGCGGTGTCCGGCCGCGGGATGCGGTCGGCGGGGACGCGGGTGACCTCGAACGGGAGCGCGCCGGCGTACACGTTTCCGCTCTCGCCGCCGGCGCAGGACACCGTGACGAGCGTTCCCGTTGGGAGCTTTTCCATCGCCGCTTTAGCGCCGACCACGGCGGGCACGCCAAGCTCACGGGCGATGATCGCCGCGTGGCAGGTGCGACCGCCGCGCGCTGTGACGATCGCGGCGGCGCACTTCATGACCGGCTCCCAGTCGGGACTGGTCGCTTCGGCGACGAGCACCTCGCCGCTTTGGAACGCCGCAAGATCGCCGGGACCGGTGATGACCCGAATACGACCGGATGCGATCTTTTCGCCGACCGCCCGCCCTACGACAAGCACCGGACCGCTCGTTTTCATGGCATAGGTCTCGAAAGCGCCGGGTTCCTTTCGCGAGGCAACGGTCTCCGGTCGTGCTTGAACGATGTAAAGCTGACCGTCCTCGCCATCCTTGGCCCATTCGATGTCCATCGGCATCGGGCGGCCAGCGCTTTGCGAATAATGCGCCTCGATATGCAGGGCGTTGTCGGCGAGCTCCAGCACCTCGGCATCGCTTATGCAGAAGTGTTCGCGCTCCACGCGTGAGGTCGGGATATTGCGTGTGGTGGGACCATTGCGTCGCGAGTAGACAAGCCGCATTTGCTTGCCTCCGAGCGAACGGCTCAGAACGGCGCGATGTCCCTCGATGAACGTCGGCTTGTGCACATAGAACTCGTCGGGATCGACCTTACCCTGAACGATGTTCTCACCAAGGCCGTATGATCCGGTGATAAACACCACATCGCGAAAACCGGATTCGGTATCGAGGGTGAAAATCACGCCGCTCGCGGCCAGATCGGCGCGTACCATTTTCATGACCGCGACCGACAGCGCGACCTTGAAATGGTCGAAGCCGTTGTCGGTTCGATAGACGATGGCGCGATCGGTGAACAGCGAGGCGAAGCATTGGCGGCATGCCTCAACGACGGCGGCGGCACCGCGTACATTGAGAAAACTGTCGTGCTGACCGGCGAAACTCGCGTTCGGCAAGTCCTCCGCCGTCGCGGAGCTGCGCACGGCGACCGCGACATCCTTGCCGAACTCTGCTTCGAGCGCGCTGTAGGCGGAGACAATCTCGCGACGCAGCGCGCCGCCGCCGGTCGCCTCGTAGACGATGGACCTTGCCGCAGCCGCCCGCTCTGCGAGCAGCACCACGTCGCTTAAGTCGAAATCCATTAGTCGGCGCAGCTCCGGCCGTGCATTGGCGGTGTCGAGCGCTTCCCGATAGGCGGCGGCAGTCAGCGCGAAGCCGGCGGGCACGCGTATGCCTTGCGGCCCGAGCGCCGAATAAAGCTCGCCGAGCGATGCCGTTTTGCCGCCGACTTCCGGGACATCATCGAGGCCGAGGTCCGCGAAATGGCGGACATAAGTCTGGTTCGGCATCGCGCTACCTCATCGATTTCACATTGCCGGGACTTATGAGGGTTGCGCCCGCCGGCGGCCTTGACCTGCATCAATGCTCCACTTTCCGCGGGGTGCTTGCTTTGGGATGTCCGAAGCAGGGAGCTCTAGCCATGCCGGCCACCATATTCTTCGCACTGCCATTGGTTTTCGCGGCGGTCGTCGCATCGGTGACGTGCCCGCGACCTGTGCCTGTTCCGGTAAAGAATGCGCGGCGCGATCGTCGATGAAACAGCCAATGCCGTCATCGCCACGTCGCCAGCCGCTCCCGGAGCATCGCCCGAAACCGAGCAACGAAGATCCCGAGGCGCCGGCCAAGATCAAAGCCCTTCTGGCCAGCCCGGCGTTCCGCGAGGCCGACCGGGACTCGGATTTCCTACGCCGCGACGACATGCGCAGCCTGCGTCTGATGCTTGATTACCTCAAACCGCAGAGATTGCTCACCGAACGCAATGTGGCGCATACGATCGTCGTTTTCGGCAGCACCCGCATCGCCGAGCCGCAAGCGGCGCGCCGCAACCGGGAGGCGTTGACCCTCGCGCTTGCTGCTCATCCGAACGACGAAGCTCTAAGTAATCGACTGGCGATTGCCGAGCGCGTCGAGGACAAGAGCCACTACTATCAGGTCGCACGGGATTTCGGCCGCATTGTTGGCGCCTGTGGCGACAAGGCGATTGGCGGCCGCATCATGGTGATGACTGGCGGTGGGCCGGGTATCATGGAAGCCGCCAATCGCGGTGCGCAAGACGCTGATGCCGAGTCGGTTGGGCTCAACATCACCCTGCCGCACGAGCAATACCCGAACCCTTACGTCACACCCGGTCTGTGCTTCAACTTTCATTATTTCGCGATGCGCAAGCTGCACTTCCTGCTGCGCGCACGTGCGCTTGTCGCCTTTCCCGGCGGCTACGGGACGATGGATGAGCTGTTCGAAGTCCTCACCCTGGCGCAATCGCGCAAGATCGATCCGGTTCCGGTGATCCTGGTGGGCGAGAAATACTGGCGGCGTGCGTTCGATGTCGATTTTTTGGTGTCTGAAGGCACCATCGATGCCGAAGATCGCGAACTGTTCTGGTACGCCGAAACCGCGCAGGACATCTGGCGCGACATTCTGTTGTGGTACGAGATGCGCGGCGTCCCACTCTTGGCACCGGACGCAATCGAGGAAATTTGCGGTCCTCAAGATAGAACTGCCCGGCTATGAAGCTGTCGTTCCACGGCGCCGCGCGGAGCGTCACCGGTTCATGCCACCTCCTTGAGGCGGCCGGTCGTCGGATCCTCATTGATTGCGGCATGGTCCAGGGAAGCCGCGATATCGAGGAAGAGAACGCTGCTGCGTTTGGTTTCGAACCTCGGGCGATCGATATCGTGCTTTTGACCCATGCTCATCTCGACCATTGCGGCCGCCTGCCGCTGCTGGTGAAACGGGGCTTTCGCGGCGAGATCATCGCCACCGCGGCAACCCGCGATCTCGTGCGACTGGTGCTGCTCGACGCCGCGCATCTCCAGGAGGAAGACACCCGTCGGCGGCAACGTCGCGCGCATCGGCGTGGCAAGGACGCCGCCAAAGCGCCGCTCTATACGCTGCTCGATGTTTTCGACACGCTCGACCGCTTTGACCGCCGTGCCGAATATGGCGCGGCGATCGAATTGGCGCCGGGTCTGCGGGCACTTTTTTTCGATGCCGGTCATATTCTTGGCTCGGCGAGCATTCTGATCGAGATCGAAGAGGCAGGAGGGTGTCGCCGGATGTTGTTTTCCGGTGATCTGGGCAATGCCGGACGGCCACTGCTCGCGCCGCCATCCGCCCCGGCCGAAGCCGATATTGTTGTGATGGAGTCGACCTACGGTGATCGTCGGCACCGGTCTTACGCGGCTTCGGTGGTAGAGCTCTACGAGGCCATCGGGGCGACATTCCAGCGCGGCGGTAATGTGATCATTCCGACTTTCGCGCTCGAACGCGCGCAGGAAATTCTGTTTGCGTTGCGGCAAGGCATCGAGCAAAGCCGACTGCCACCATCGATGTCCGTGTTCCTGGATTCCCCTCTCGCGATCGGCGCGACGGAGATCTTTCGGCGGTATCCCCGCCTATACAGCGCCGAAGTCGCCGGGCTGTTCTCACATAACCGCGACCCGTTCAGCTTTGCTGGGTTGCATTTTGTCCGCGAAACCGCTGACTCAATCGCCATCAACCGGGTGACCGGCGGAGCCGTCATCATGGCGGGCTCCGGCATGTGTACCGGAGGTCGCGTCCGGCATCATCTGCGCCACAATTTGTGGCGTCCGGAGGCCAGCATCGTCTTCATTGGCTTTGCGGCACAGGGCACGCTGGCGCGCCGTCTCATCGAGGGCGCGCGGGAGGTCGATTTACTTAGCGAGCCAGTGGCGGTGCGCGCGCAGATCCACACGATTAACGGGTTTTCCGCTCACGCCGACCAACAGGAACTGATCGATTGGCACAGCCGCATCGGCGGTGTCGAAAACACCTTTTTGGTACATGGCGAGGAAGCGGCAATGTCTGTGCTTGCAGCGAAGCTTCCCGGAGAAGTCGAGATGCCGCATCAGCATCAGGTCTACGCGCTGTAGGTCAGATCCCGCTGCATTTGAGTTTTTGTGAATATCACCGGCTCACCGTTTGTTGAACGGAACGCGCGAGGCGGGCCACCGCGGTGGGTTCTTAAACGGTCTCGCACGATTTCATGAGCGCGTGTAGCAGGTCCGCGCGACTCACCATACCGACGAGCTTGCCTTTGTGGAGGACCGGCACATGCTTCAGCTTGCGGCGCCGCATCAAGCTGCCGAGAATCCCAACTGGAGTATCGTCAGATACCGTCGTAACGCGGCGTGCCATGACATCGCGCGCTACGCGATGTTTCGCCGTAGCGATCTCCTCGAGGCAGACGGCACGTTCATCAAACAGACGCAGCCACCAGGCACGGGGGCTGTCTTTAGGCGGGTGCCGCAGGATGTCGTGATCGCTCAGAATACCCACCAGACGTCTCTCGGAATCAACGATTGGAACAGCCCCGATGTGACGCTCCAACATCATCCGGGCAATCGCCTCGACACCGGTGTCTGGGCCCGCGGTCACCACGTCCCGCGTCATGATGTCACCGACCTTCACGGTGAACTCCTTTGGCAACGCGCGCGGTGCGCATATGGTCTTCAAGCCGGCGGCGTAGCGCGTCGAATGCGTCTCGCACCGCGACATGAGCGTTTTCGTGCGCGTGATCGGGGTCTCGTCCCGAGCTCGCTGTGATTTCGTCGCCGGGCACCGCCAGATCGATACTCACCCGGAACAGGTTGCCCTGCTGGTGACGCCGATGCTGAGCCTCAACGGTGACATGGCAGGCGGTGATACGGTCGCAATATTGCTCAAGCTCCTCGGCACGCTGACGAATTCGTGTCTCGAGCGCGGGTGACGTGTCCATCCGACGGAAGGTGATCTGCAACGGCACCCGCATCGACAATCTCCTCAACATCCGCGCGCCTTCAGGCGATGCTCGAAAAGCAAGCCTGCGGTCGTTCCATTGGACTTTCTGCCGGCGAGATTACGAAACGGACCGAGCGCCGCCTTGACCTGCATCAATTCGCGCCGGCTCGATGACCGCTAGCGTGGGCAGATTATCGAGCTCGGCATTCCTGCCGGCTTGATCGACCGCAGGAGGCCCCATGAGCAACGCGCCTATTCTCGATACGTCCATCCAACGCGCTCACGAGTGGCTGCACGATGTTGGCCGCGGTCTCGGGTTCGATAACGAGCACGCTGAATACGCTGCGCTGCGGGCGACCCTCCACGCGTTGCGCGACCGGTTGCCGGTAGAGCTCGTCGCCCATTTCGGCGCCGGACTGCCGACCATGATCCGCGGCATCTATTACGATGGCTGGCACCCTTCGGCGGCCCGTTTGCGGGAGGCGCATACCGAGGACTTCTGCAAGTCGATGCAGCGCGAGCTGCACGGCCACCACGAGCTGCAAAACACCGAACAGGTGGCGATCGCCGTGATGGGTGCCATGCACGAGCGCATGGATACCGGCCAAATCGACCACATCGTCGACGCGTTGCCGAAGCAGGTGCGCGATTTGTGGCACGTCGCGCGTCAGTGACGCACCTCGTAGCGGCGGAAGAGGCCAGCGTGTTTTCCAATCGCCGCGACGCCGGACGCCAGCTCGCGCAGCGGCTCGCGCATCTCAAGGCGCAAAGGCCCGTGGTGCTGGCCTTGCCCCGAGGAGGTGTGCCCGTCGGGTTCGAGATTGCCTCCGCCCTCGACGCGCCGCTCGATCTCGTATTGGTGCGCAAGATCGGTGTCCCGTGGCAGCCCGAGCTGGCGCTCGGCGCCGTGACCGATGGCGGCGATCCGGAGGTCTTTATCGATCGCAGGCTCGTTAGTGAACTCGCCATCCCCGAAGACTGGATCGCCGAAGAGACGGCCCGTCAGATCCACGAAATCGAACGGCGGCGGCGTGTCTATGGCGCCGGGTACGCGCCGCTCGAAATTGCCGGCCGACCGGTAATCGTCGTCGATGACGGGATCGCGACCGGAGCAACCATGCGGGTCGCGCTTCGGGCAACACGGCGCCGCAATCCCTCTCTGCTGATACTCGCGGTTCCCGTCGCGGCAGAGGACACATTGGCTAGCCTGCAGTCTGAAGTCGACGAAATCGCCTGCCTGCAGAGCCCGGCCGATCTCCGCGCCATCGGCTTCTTCTACCGCGACTTTCATCAACTGAGCGACGCAGAAGTCAGCAAGTTTCTGATCTGGGCCGCGCATCCCGCGGAGAACAGATGATGACGCGACGCACAATGACTCTCGGAGCGATTGCGGGGGCGATGACTGCATCTGCAAAAACATTTGGGGCCACGGCCGAGCCGTCGATCCACGATATGCCGCCACCGTCTCGACAACGCGGTAAGCCGCTGATGGAAGCGCTGAATCTGCGCCGTTCGACTCGCGCGTATGCCCCCACGCCGCTGCCGGCGCAACTGCTGTCTGATCTCTTATGGGCAGCCAACGGTGTCAACCGGCCGAGTGGCGAGCGGACGGCCCCCTATTGGCGACACATCATGGTCACCGACATTTATGTCGCGATGGCGGATGGCGTCTGGCTCTATCAGCCGGAAACTCACAAGCTTTTGGCCTATCTGGCGGAAGACATTCGTGCCGCGACCGGTCTGCAGGACTTTGTCGGCACTGCTCCGCTCGACCTCATCTACGTCGCGCACGGCGAACTTATGACCGATGTAGGGCCCGTCGAACGGAGACTCTATGCATCGGTCGATGCCGGGTTCATCGGTCAGAACGTCTATCTGTTCTGTGCCTCTGCGGGCTTGGGAACCGTGTTTCGCGGGGCCGTGCCGTACGAGGCGCTGACGAAAAAGCTCGGGCTGCCGCCCGAGCAGTTCGTCACCTTTGCGCAGACCATCGGCTTTCCGGCTGCGTAAGCCTCCATAAGCGAAGCGAAGAGCCATGGATCAACAAAGCAAGCCGTGCCGGGACATCGTCGCGATCGGCGGCTCCGCTGGCGGCCTTGAGGCGATCGAAGCGCTGCTGATGCGTCTTCCACCTGATCTGCCTGCGGCCATTCTCATCGTGCTGCACCGGCCACCAGAACGAGCCAGTTTTTTACCGCAAATTCTCGCGCGGCTGACGCGCATGCGGGTTGTCGTGGCACGACAAGGGCAAAGGTTGGAGCACGCCACATGTTATCTCGGCGAGCCGAACGGCCATCTGACGATCGGGCCGGGTCCGACGTTTGATTTGCTGCCGGACGGCTTCTATCGGGCGCACAACGTCGATGCGCTGTTCCACTCGCTGGCTCAACACGCCGGACCGCGCGTGATCGGTGTCATCCTCTCCGGGATGCTGAAAGACGGAAGCCTCGGGCTGAAGGCCATCAAAGAGGGGGGCGGTCTCGCGATGGCGCAGAGCCCGGATGAAGCCCTGTTCAAGGACATGCCGCGAAATGCCATTGAGCATGATGGACTGATCGATTTTGTCGGTCCCATCAACGAGCTTGCTGAAGAAATTTGCCGCCAGGTTGCCGTCGCTTCGAGCAGTACCTCAGTGTCCGACGGCGATCGTGGCGGATCGCGCCCAGTACTCTAGCGACCATTTTGGTGGAGACAGAAACCGGGCGTCGTTAGACACGCTCCAACTGCCGATCAACTATATATCATCGAAGCATGCTCGCGAACTTTTGGCCGCTTATGCTTATTTTGATCGACCGGGCGACGTTATTCACAGCGCCCTGGCGCAATCCGATCCAGTCTTTCTAGAACAATGGAAAGTCAACCGCCGCCCGACCCAAAGGGGCATGCGCCCGGCGCGCCAGGTATCGCGCCGACCTGGACGAGCAGTGCCAAGGACATGGTCGGATGCGCGCTCGGCCCGGCGCGGCTGTGGTTCACGATCGGCTTCGGCATCATCAATGAGGTCTATTTCCCGCGGGTCGATCTGCCGCAAATCCGCGATCTCGGGTTCATCGTGGCCGGGTCTGACGGCTTCTGGTCGGAGGTTAAGCGCGAGGCCCGCCACCGCGTGCGAACCCTTGCCCCGGGCGTGCCGGCAGTTGAAATCGTCCACGAACACGCCCGCTACGAGCTGCGGCTGAGGGTTACGCCTGATCCACGCCGCGACGTCCTCTTGGTCGAAAGCCGTCTGGAAGGTGAAGGTGAGCTTTCGCTCTACGCGCTGCTGGCGCCACATCTCGGCGCGACCGGCCGCGACAACACCGCGGCGGTCGACTGCTATCGCGGCCGTCGTGTCCTGTGGGCCGAGCAGGGGCCATTCGGTCTCGCGCTGGCTGCCGTGGACGCCGGCGCGCGCGACGCGTTCCGCCGCACCAGTGCCGGCTATGTCGGCTTCAGCGACGGCTGGCAGGATTTTAGCCGCAACGGTGCGATGACGTGGCAATTCGCGTCCGCCGGCCCTGGCAATGTCGCGATGATGGGCGAGTTGCCACGCCAGGCCGTGTTGGGGCTTGGGTTCAGCGGCAGTCGCGAGGCCGCGACGACACTGGCCGTTTCGAGCTTGATGCAGCCGTTCGAGGAGATCCTGCAGCATCACATCGCTGATTGGGTTGGCTGGCAGGCGCGCTGCAGCGAGCGCACCTCCCTACCGCTCGACATTCCCGCATCGATCCGCGACCAGTTCGCGGTGTCGGCGATCGTCTTGCGGGCGCACCTGGACAAGACTCATCCGGGTGCGATGGTCGCCAGCCTCAGCGTGCCGTGGGGCGATCACGGCGAGGAGCGGGGCGGCTATCATCTCGTGTGGCCCCGGGACCTCGTCGAGTGTGCCGGCGCGTTGCTCGCGCTTGGCGCCGATATCGAAGCTTGCGACACGATGCGTTATCTGATCGCCACTCAAAACGAGGACGGTCATTGGCATCAAAATCAATGGCTGGGCGGTACACCCTATTGGCAAGGCGTACAGCTCGACGAGACTGCCTTCCCGGTACTGCTTGCCAACGCGCTGCGTGAACGCGACCAGCTGCGCACCGTCGCGGTTGTCGACATGGTGCGTCGGGCGCTCGGCTACATCGCGCGCACCGGCCCGTCATCCGGTCAGGACCGGTGGGAGGAGAATGAGGGGATCAGCCCGTTCACTCTCGCCGTGGCGATCGCGGCGCTGGTGACCGGTGCTGAATTCCTTACCCCGCCGGCGCGCGATTGGGCACTGGCGTTGGCTGACTTCTGGAATGCGCAGATCGAGGCTTGGTCGGCCGTCACTGGCGGACCCCTGGCGGTGCGCTTCGGGGTGCGCGGATACTACCCCCGCATTACACCGCGGCGCGTTCTGACCGACCCCGATGCCAGCTACGAACCGATCCCGATCCGCAACCGTGGCGCCAGTCCGAGCGAAATCCCAGCGGCGGAAGAGATTGGCACCGAGTTTCTTCAGCTTGTGCGGTTCGGCTTGCGCCGGGCTGACGATCCGCTGATCCGCGCCTCGGTGAAAGTCGCTGATGCACTGCTCAAGACCGATACGCCGCATGGTCCGGTGTGGCATCGCTACAACGGCGATGGCTACGGCGAACACCAGGATGGCGCTGCCTTCGATGGCGTCGGCGTCGGTCGTGGCTGGCCGCTGTTGACGGGCGAGCGCGGGCATTACGAACTTTGCGCCGGCAACGATCCGCTGCCGTACCTAGAGGCGATGGCCGCGATGGCCAGCTCGGGAGGCATGATCCCGGAGCAGGTTTGGGATTCCGAACCAATTCCGCGGCGCTGGCTATACCCGGGCTGTGCCACGGGGTCGGCGATGCCGCTGGCTTGGGCGCACGCCGAGTTCATCAAGCTGCTCGAGTCGCGCCACCGCGGCCGGCCATTTGACCGGCCGCAAGCAGTCTGGGCGCGTTACGGAGGACAGCGAATATCGGCCCTGCGAGCATTTTGGTGGCAGCACGCCTCGATTGCCACGATTGCGACCGGCATCAAACTCGTGGTCGCGCTGACAGAGCCGGCGGTTATCCATTGCGGCCACGATGGTTGGATCGACGTGCAGGACGTCCCGACGATCGACACAGAGCTAGGCTTTCATGCGGCTGTCCTCGACTCAGCAAAGCTCCCACTGGGCGCGCGCATCGACTTTACCTGGCGCAACCAAGGCCGATGGCACGGCCGCGACTACAGCGTGCATGTCGTCGAGGCGTCTACATAATGATGAATTGGGGGGGGCCAGCGCGGCGCTGCGAGCTTGGCGCTGGGAGCGCTGTCATTACGCCTCGATGCGAGCTTCCAGTGCATCGGGCTGAGCGGAAGCCCTTGGGAGAGTGAACGAAAAAACGGTGTCGCCTTCAGGATTGGGGTCGCTCCAGATGCGACCGCCGTTGCGCGTGATAATCGTTCGGCAGATCGAAAGACCGACCCCCATGCCGCTTGTTTTGGTCGAAACAAAGGGTTGAAAGAGCCTCTCGGCGATTTCCGCGGCAAGCCCTGGCCCAGTATCCTTGACGCTGACTTGGACGTAATGATCATCGGCGGCTACTGCCGACAAACCCAGCTCCTGCCGCGCGCCGCCCGACATCGCTTCAACGGCGTTGCGCATCAAATTGATCAGAACCTGTTGGATTTCGACTTTGTCGATGATGACCTGGCCAAGATTGGGCGCGACGGATGTCGTCATCTTGAGTCCGTCGCTCCGCATGCCTAGGAGGGTTATCGCGTCCTCGAAGAGCGTCGAGGGGTCCTCCAGGCTTTTGGTGGGCTCGCTTTTCTGAACAAACCCCCGCAGACGGCGAAGAATGTCACCTGCGCGCTCTAGCTGCGCGGTTGCGCGCCCCACGATGTCGATCACGCGGTCCGAAGCCGGCGATGCCGCGGCTTGGGTCAGCGCTTGCACAGCCGACAGATAGTTATTGGCGGCTGTCAGCGGCTGGTTAAGCTCATGCGCCAGCATTGCCGCTGTCTCGCCCATCGTGTTGAGCCGCGCCATGTGCGCCAACTCCAACTGCAATTCACGCTGACGGGAGCGCTCGCGCTCACGCTGCAACATGACCAAGCCGGTTGATCCGCTGAGCAGGGCAAGGACCGTTGCTCCGATTGAGAAGATGATTGTCCGCGTCATGTCCCTGCCGGTTTTTTCCTCCCGTTGCTGGCGCAGGCTGTTTTCCGCTTCGCGAAAGCCGTCGAGTTTCTCCCGCACGACCTCGGTGAGGCGCTGCGGCGCCGCCGCGCGGACAGCCGCGATGGCGGTGTCGAGATTTTGCGGACCGATGGCGATGATGCCCTTCAGCTGCTGCAGCCGCGCCTCGGCACGCTGGCGGAGATCGTCAAGTCGCTGGACTTGGGCGGGGTTATCGCTGACCAGCTCCCCGAGCGTGGCGAATTCGCCGGAGAGCGCGATCCTATCGTCCTCAAAGTTGGCTGCGTATTGCGGGTTGCTCGTCAACAGGTAACCGCGCTCAGCGCTTTCGGCCGCGACGAGGTCCGTTTCGATTTTCGCCACCTGCAGCAGCACGCCGTCGGTGTGCCGCACCCAGCCAAAGCTTTCGTTCAGCACGCGCAAACTCAGCGCCACCGAAAACATTGCAACGACGACCAGGCAAGTCGCAATGACAAGAGCGCTCACGGCGGAGATGACCCGCCAGCGGCGGGCGATTGCCCACATGGCTGAACCTCCACTTGTGTCCGCTGACGAATATAAAAAGCAGAAAGCGGCAGGTTAAATCACAATCGCAACGGCAATAATACGCTCGCTCCGAGATCGCCAGCGGCAACCCGTTGGCGTCGGCCTGCATCACCGTACCCGCGTTTCAATACGAACTCCGTTTGACACAGATCAAGGGCCAGGCCCCGTCTCTTTGATATGCGGTTCAGCCATAAGTCTACCGCCGTTGGAGCATGGCGATGCCGCACAAACAGATCCTTTTCCGATCCGCCGCGCGCGAGAAAATCCTCGCCGGTGCGACGCAGTTGGCCGACGCGGTTCGCGTCACACTTGGCCCGCGCTCGAAGGCCGTGCTCATCGAAAAGAAGTGGGGAGCGCCGCTTGTCTGCAATGATGGTGTGACCATCGCCAAGGAATTCGACATCAGGGACCCCGAAGCAAATCTCGGTGCGCGGATGCTCCGTGAGGCGGCCGAAAAGACCGGCGACATGGTGGGCGACGGCACCAGCACCGCGACCATCCTGGCGCACGCAATCTTTGCGGATGGCGTGCGCAACGTCGTGGCGGGCGCCAGCGCAATCGATATCAAGCGCGGCCTCGATCGGGCCGCAAGGCGCGCGATCGAAACGCTGAAGGCCCTGTCTCGCCCGGTCGAGACCCGCAAGGAAAAGGCCCAAGTCGCCGCGATTTCAGCGCATAACGACCCTCAGATCGGTGAGCTGGTCGCCGAGGCGATGGACAAGGTCGGCAATGACGGGGTGATCACAGTCGAGGAAGCAAAGACGACCGAGACGGTCCTTGAAGTCGTCGAGGGCATGCAGTTCGACCGAGGATTTCTGTCGCCCTACTTCATCACCAACGCCGAAAAAATGGAGGCGGTGCTCGAAGACTGCCGCATCCTGCTGTCAGACCGGAAGATCAGTGCTCTCAACGATTTCGTGCCGCTGCTCGAACAGGTGGTGAAAGCAGGCACGCCCCTGCTCGTTGTTGCCGAAGACGTCGAAGGCGAGGCTTTGGCGACGCTCATCGTGAACCGGCTGCGCGGCGGTCTCAAAAGTTGCGCAGCAAAAGCGCCGGGCTTCGGTGATCGCCGTAAGGCGATGCTGCAGGACATGGCGGTGCTCACCGGCGGGCTCGTCGTCGCGGAGGACGTTGGTCTCAAGCTCGAAAACATCACACTTGAGCAGCTTGGTCGGGCAACGCGCGTTGTCGTCGACAAGGACAACACGACGATCATCGGTGGCGCTGGCGATCACGCTGAGATCAAGGGCCGGATCGAACAGATTAAGCGCGAGATCGAAAAGACCACGAGCGACTACGACCGAGAAAAATTACAGGAGCGCCTGGCGAAATTGTCCGGCGGCGTGGCTGTCGTGCGGGTCGGCGCGCCATCAGAGGCCGAGATGAAGTCGCGCAAGGAGGCCTTGGATGACGCCATCAGCGCCACCAAGGCAGCGGTGGCCGAGGGCATCGTGCCGGGAGGCGGGTTGGCCTTGCTCCGCTGCGTCGGCGCGGTCGCCGACGAGGAGGACAAATGCCAGGGCGACGAGCGCACCGGTGTCCAAATCCTCAAGCGGGCGCTAGAGGCACCGACCCGCCAGATTGCTGAAAATTCGGCGGTCGATGGCGGCGTTGTCGTGTCCCGGATGATGGAAGCCAAAGGCAATTACGGGTTCGACGCCGGTCGCAAAGAATATGTCGATCTCGTCGAGGCGGGGATCATCGATCCTACCAAGGTGGTCCGCATCGCACTTGAGAACGCCGTGTCGGTGGCGAGCGTCTTGCTCCTGACCGAAGCGACGATGACGGAGCTGCCCGAACCGGCCAAGGAGCGAGCGGGTGAGCCGGAGATGGCCTTGTAAGAATAAAGACCACCGCGCGCCCGTCGCCGATGCGGTGTCGAATGGTATAATATTCGGGTTGGCGCGGTGGATTAAATGCGTCTCGTCAATTCCGGTGCTGGTGAACGAGTCGATCATCCTCCCAGACCTCAAACCCCGCTCCGAGCTGCGGCATCACATTGGGCTGATGAGCAGCCGCTACCGCGGCCTCATCGTTGCTCCGCTCGACTTGGTGGGTCGCGTAGATGTTCTCGCCGTGATCCATGAAGTGGACACGGTAGCGCGCCATTATCATCTCCCCCTTAAGGGCCGATGTTAGCCAACGCTTCGGGTGGTCTTTCTGCGTCGAGTGTCCATGTTCAACAGAGCACTCGTAATGAGAAGCGAGATGGAGGCCCCCGATTACCTCATCCGCGGTGAGGTACGATGGAGGATCCCCGCAATTTATCCGATTCATCCTCCGGCGCTTCGCGGCGATGCTGAAACTGGCAGCGGCCGATTTTTGATGGGCGGCAGGGCATTTCTGTCGAAAACGTAACGTTAGATCGAGCCGTATCGATTTGGCTCCGTTGATCTGGATCAGTTCGCTTCACAGGGAAGGCGGTAGGGTCGGCGACTGAAAGGTGGTCTTTCATGCCAGCCGATCCGACCAAACTTCGAGAACTGGCCTCCTGGTATCGGGAATTCGCGGACCGGGCCGGCAACCCAACCATCTGGTTGTCGCGCTTGCGTACCGCTGAAGATCTGGAACTCCAGGCTGACCTCCTTGACCATACCCGCATCCCCGAGTGGCAGACAAAGGAGCAACGCGATGGCTGAGAGAGATGACGAAATCCGAGCCCTGGCTTACGCGATCTGGGAGCAAGAGGGCTGCCCCGAGGGACGAAGCCTTGATCATTGGCTGCGGGCGGAAGCCGAAATTGCCGTCGATCCTCCGGTCGTTACCCCCGACGACGGCAAGCGCCCGGCGGCCCCCGAGTTACCCAAAGCGGCCTGACTGCGAGACCGCTCGATCTGATCTGATTTACAGGAACGGCGCTCCATCCCGCGGCGCCGTTTTTGTTTGTCCTCGTTGACGGTTCGTGCATCCCGAGCACCGGTTGATCTGGATCAATGATGGCGTCGACGACTCGTTCAGCATCAGCATCTCTCCCACACTGGAGGATACGATGAAGTCCGATCATCTATTGAGGCAGGATGTCATTGACGAGCTCGACTTCGAGCCCAGTGTCAACGCCGACCATATCGGCGTCGCGGCGACCGGCGGCGTCATCACTCTTTCCGGCTATGTATCAACCTATGGCGAGAAGCTGGCGGCGGAACGCGCTACGCGCCGCGTGGAAGGCGTCAAGGCAATCGCCGAAGAAATCGAGGTGCGTCTACCCTCCGACAAAAAAGTGGCGGATCAGGAGATTGCCCAGCGGGCGTTGGACGTCTTGCGCTGGCGCGTTGGTATCCCCGGCGACCGCATCGGCGTTAAGGTCGAAAAAGGCGCCGTTTACCTCACCGGCGAGGTCGACTGGCAGTTCCAGAAGGACGAGGCGGCCAAAGCCGTCAGTCATCTGAGTGGCGTCTACACCGTACAAAATCAAATCCAAATCAAGTCGCCGATACAGGTGACCAATGTCAGAGAAAAAATCCAGAAAGCGCTGCAACGCGCCGCCGAGCTCGACGCCTCACGGATAACGGTGAAGACCGAGGGCGGGAAAGTCATTCTCGAAGGCAAGGTGCGCGGCTGGTTCGAGCGTGATCTGGCAGAGCAGGCAGCCTGGTCTGCTCCCGGTGTCAGAGAAGTGCTCGACCATATCCAAATCGGTCCATGAGCCTCCTGAACTGACAAGAGGACATCCTTAGCGCGCCCGAATTCGGTAGCGGCGAGTGCGGCACTTGGCCAATCCGGTCGGGCGCGTGTCGGGTAATGCCGTTTCATATGGAGTGGACGATGCCCCACGTTGTGGAAGTACGCCATATCGGCGTTGATCACGACGCCGCATTGGACGAATTGCAGCGCTGGTGCGACCAACAGAGTATTCAGCCAAGGCTCCTTGAGCATTCGACGGGAGGACCTGGCATCACTTTCCGCGTGCATTTTACAATGGAGAACGATGCCATCGCGTTCGCCCAAAGCTTCCACGGTTGGCTAAACAACGGCACCGAGCCCGAGAGCGGCGTTCGATGGGATGTCACATCATGCGTGAGACCGTCAGCGGTATTCGCGGATTGACCGTTCGACGCACTCCTGCCGCCAGCACGGCGCCAACGCGGCTGTTTCTCGTCATATAGACTGACACCGTTTCAAATGGATTGGGGAAAGCCTTCCCCTGCGGCCGAGCCTGTCGTCTCGGCCGACCCCTTCTGCGGGGACACCCCGCAACGCCCCGAGAGTGAGAGTGCGGACGGGTTTCCGTGACGGGTTGAGGGCTGGGAGAAAGGCTCCCGGCGCCCGTCGCGGAGATCCGCGATGTCCAGAGACGGCGCTCGCGCTCGGTCCGGTGCCAGCCGGACCAGCCTCTACGACGAAATCACCGCCAGGATCATTGCCGAGCTGGAGGCCGGCCGCGTGCCCTGGGTGCAGCCCTGGGGAACGGCAGCGGCAAAGGCGCCGCTCGCCATGCCGAAGAACGCCAGCACCGGCCGGTTCTATTCCGGGATCAACGTGCTGATCCTCTGGGGATCGGTGATCGAGCACGGCTTTCCGGTTCAGGGCTGGCTGACGTTTCGCCAAGCCCTCGGTCTCGGCGGCAATGTCCGCAAGGGCGAGCACGGCACCACCGTCGTCTATGCCGACCGCTTCATTCCCGACGACGAGAAGAAACGGGCGCAGGAGACCGGCGAGGAAGCGCAAGCGATCCCGTTCCTCAAGCGCTTCACTGTCTTCAACCTCGCGCAATGCGAAGGCCTGCCGGAGATTCTCGTGGTCGCCGCACCGCCGCCCGACCCAAGCCTCATCGAGCCCAAGGTGGAAGCGTTGATCAAAGCCAGCGGCATCGATTTCCGCATCGGCGGCAGCCGGGCCTTCTACATGCCTGCACAGGACTATGTGCAGGTCCCACCGCCGCAAGCCTACTTCGAACCGATCAACTGGCACCGCACGGCACTTCATGAGCTCGGTCACGCCAGTGGTGCCCCGCATCGGCTCGATCGCGATCTCTCCGGTTCCTTTGGCTCCAAAAAGTATGCGTTTGAAGAGCTGGTGGCCGAGATGAACGCCGCGTTTTGTTGCGCCTCGCTCGGCATCCTGCCGACCGTGCGCCATGCGGACTATATCGGCTCCTGGCTGGAGGTGCTGCGCGAGGACAACCGAGCCATCGTTCGTGCGGCGTCGCTGGCGAGCAAGGCCGCCGACTTCCTTCTCGGATTTCTTCCTGGGGATGACGCACAAGCCTCCACCACGAATGAGCAGGAGGCCGCGTGATGCGCTTTCCGTCGCGACAGTGAGCAAGCCGTCACGCGAAGACGGATCTGCGCGGATGCGCATCTTCGGCTCGCCGAAAATCCGGCGTTCCAGAGGAAGAGGGCTGCGCCGGTTTTCGGTAGAGTAGGGATGAAGC
>Ga0335073_10000922_pt1 | contig 38803 bp, 31 predicted proteins | sample Lox_Sample_22_FD_207093 | JGI IMG/M metagenome (GOLD analysis project Ga0335073, IMG submission 207093) | Soil microbial communities from Loxahatchee National Wildlife Refuge, Florida, United States - Lox_Sample_2.2 | ecosystem: Environmental > Terrestrial > Soil > Wetlands | place: USA... | reverse complement strand
ATCGGGCATGGCGCGGTGGCGCAAGCGCCTGTTCATCACCATGGCCCGGAACGCCACCAGCCCGATGGACCACTTCGGGCTACCCATCGACCGCACCGTGGTCGTCGCCTGCAAGGTCGCGATATAGGCACACCCACGGCGTCCCGGCCCGGCCCGGGCGAGCGCAACCCAGCGCAGCCCAGCCCAGCCCAGCCCAGCCGAGGTTGTCGCGCAAAGCCCGCACACCGAAACTAATTGTGAGCCGGTAACAACTGCCTCCGGGCCGAGGCCGCAGGCATAGCCAACTTTGGCGCTCACCCTGCATATATGTCAGGTGAATCGCCAAAGTTCGGCCTCGACCGTTCGAGTAACTGTGTGCTGCCCACAATCGCGCTCGTTTGTGCGACGGCTTCAGCCCCGCCCAGCCCCGCCAGCCCGCCAGCCCCGCCAGCCCCGCCCAGCCCCGCCCAGCCCCGCCCAGCCCCGCCCAGCCTATTAGATAGAACGTTCTATTTATTCCGCCGGCGGTCCCGTTCGTCATCCGGGTGGGTCATATGCCGCCACTCGATCCGACCGCGCCGGTGAATTCCGATTCACGCACGTATATGGGTCATAAGAGGGATTTCGGGGATGGCCCGGCGTCGAAATCCCCGTCATGACCCAAGTCCGCGCCGGCGCCCGCGGCGCCCGCGGCGCCCGCGGCGCCCCGGGCGCCCCGGGCGCCCGGGACACCAACACCTAAGCCATCACGCCAGCAACCCCAGCCGCTGCCCGCGCTGCACCGCCTCGGTCCGGTTGCGCACCCCTAGTTTCCGGTACACGGCGCTCGTGTGCTCTTTGACCGTGTGCTTGGACAGATGCAGCTTCTCCGCGATCTCCGGGTTGGTGGCGCCGGATGCCATCAGACTCAGGACATCGCGCTCGCGCTCGGACAGCCCGAGGGCCAGCGGCGCCTCCTGCTGGTCGAACACCGTCTTGCCGAGGCCGACCAGCCGCACCGCGCTCGCGATCTTGCGCGCCGGCCAGTCCTTGTAGGCGAAGCCGGATGCGCCGGCGGCGCGGGCGGCCGGCGGGGATATCTCGCCGGCGCCCGAGAACAGGAGCACCCGCGTCAGCGGCTCGGCCTCGCGCAGTTGCTCGCAGATCTCGGCGCCGGATTCCTCGCCGATGAACAGGTCGACGAGCGCCACGTGCGGCCGGTAACGGACCGCCAGCTCGATCGCCTCAGACCCCGAGTGCGCGCTGAGGCAGCGATCCACCCACGGCTGCTGGGTGAGCATCAGCCGGATCCCCCAGTGGACGACGTCGTGATCGTCGACGACGAGCACGCTCAACCGCTCGGGGCTTCGGAGCGCGGAGTCAGAACTCATCCGGCACCACCAACCGAACCTGCCAGGTTCCTGGCTCGCGCTCGCCGAACTCGACCACGCCGCCGCTCTGGAGCGCCTCGAGCGCGGCCAGCCGCAGGCCCATGCCGGCGCGATGCCGCCCCCCGGACACACCGTCGTTGGCCACCTCGAGCACGAACGCACCGTCGTCGCGACCGATCCGGACGCTGACCCGGTTGGGGTCCGCGTGCTTGTGGGCGTTGCGCACGGCCTCGGCCAGGACCGACTGGGCAAGCGGCTCGAGCGCCGGCGGGACGTCTCCCTCGTCGCCCGCCTCGAGCGTCACCCCCAGGTCGGGATGCACGCGCGCCAGACGCTCGACCTCGGCCACGAACGTCGTCTGGGTCGCGCGAGGCGCCCGCCCCAGGGGTCGCTGGATCGCGGTGCGCAGATCGGACAGCGCCTCCTGGATCTCGATCGCGCATCGCGCGCGGGCCTCGGCGGGCAGATCGCCCTCGCCGTCCAGCGCCATCGAGATCCCGAACAGCCGCTGGATCACGCCTTCGTGGATGTCACGGGCCAGGTCGATCCGCTGCTCGAGCTGGCGCGACTTCTCGCCCTGGGTGGCCACCATCCGCGCCACCGAGGCCAGCGCCGCCGCCTTCCCAAGCGTCCACAGCAGGTGCCGCTCGGCGTCGTCGAGCGGCGGCGCTGACAGCAGCCGGTCGGCGAAGATCACGCCCAGGTCGCGGCCGGCCGCGGCCATCGGCGCGCACACGAGCCGCACCGGCTCCGGGAACAGACTGGCGTATTCCTCGGGGAACTGGCCGGTCATCTCGCCCGCGATCTCGATCACGCGATCCTCGTGCAGCGACTGCGCGGCGATCGGCGCCGACTCGACGGTCACGTGCGCGTCCGCGAACTGCTCGAGGTTCAGACCGTGCGCCCCGGCCGCCCGCACCCGCCGCAGCGCGCTGTCGTAGCGGAAGATGAGCGCGCGACGCATGTGCGCCAGCCGGCACACCGCATCGCACAGCCGGTCGTAGAACACCTCGTCCGAGGGCGCCATGCCGTCCTCGGACTGGGACAGGACCTCGACGAACAACTCGAGTGCGTCCACTCCCACTTGCGATCTTTCGATCGCGCTCATAACGGGATTTGAGGCCAGCTCAGTCTGCGCCCATCAGCGACAGGCGCAGCGCCTGCTGCGGCTCCAGATACACGCGCCAGGACTCCTCGCACCGTGGGCACCGGCATTCCACCGATGGATCGTATCCGTCGAGGGCGGCGTGCCACTCGAGCTCATCGCTGCAGAGGCAGATTGGACACGCGAGCGACGCGCGTACGAGAGCATCCGGGTCGTCGGTCCGGAATCTGGCCGTGTCGGCAAGCAGGACCACGGATTCGAGGATGCTCGCGGTCCGCGGCGCGTGCAACACGACGATCGACTCAACCCCCCGGCTGGGGGATAAGGCGCCGCCGTCGGGCGCCGCCGGACATCCTATTTTCTAGGCGAGTCGGGCCTCGGCGCGCCCGATTGGACGCTTGCCCCACCGCGCCCGCGTGGCGAAGTCGAGAAGCCGCCCCAGGTAGTCGCGCAGCGGCGAGGAGCTGATTCCGGCCGGCTCGAGCCGGGCCCGAGTGAAGGCGTCGTCGAACGTCGCCGCCACCGAGAAGTACGGGAAGTACGCGCTGCCCTCCTCGAGCACCGACTTGGCCACGCCGTTCGCCACCGAGGCGAACTCGGCCGGAGGTACGAGCTTCGGCCCGGGACGGTGGAAGTAGCCGCTCGCGAAGCTGACGATCTCGCCCATCGTGCTCGCGTTCGACCCGGCGGTCAGGTGGTAGGTCTGCCCCGGTTCGCCGGCGCGCTCGCACAGCTCGTGGATGGCGTCGGCGACGTAGTCGATCGAGACGACGTCGACCGGCGAGGACGGGCTCGCGGGCACGGCCGGAAAGATCCCGCGGGCGAGCGCCCGGAGCGGCCAGTAGAGCACGTTGAAGGCGGACGTCCAGCCGCTCTGGCGATCCCCCACCACGATGCTGGGGCGCAGAATCATGAACGGGATCTGGTCCCGTCCTGCCGAGCCGCGGACGAGCTCCTCGGCCTCGAACTTCGTCTGCTCGTAGGAGTTGTGGAAGGCCTGGGCCACGTCGAAGTCGCGCTCGTAGAAGCGGCCGGCGTGGGTGCCGGCCACGTACGCGGTCGAGATGTGCGCGTAGCGCTCGAGCACGCCCAGTTCGCGGGCGCGCGCCGCCAGCTCGAGCATGCGGCGGGTGCCCTCGACGTTGGTCGCGCGCGCCCGCTCGAGCGGCAGAGTGAACGAAACGGAGGCGGCGCTGTGGACGATCGTGTTGACCTGGCCGGCCAGGCGCTCCCAGCGGCCTCGGTCGAGGCCAAGCCGGGGTGCGGTGAGCTCGCCGGCCACGGCGCTCACCCGTCCGCCGTAGCGGTTCGCGCGGTACCCGAACAGGTTGGCCAGCACCGCGTCGAGGCGTGCACGCGCGGCCTCGTCGTTCGTGGCGCGAATGATGGCCACGACCGGTCGGTCGGTGCGCTCCAGGTAGCGTGCGAGCAGCTCCATGCCAACGAACCCGGTCGCCCCGGTGAGCAGAACGGTCCCATCCGGCTGGGTCATGAGGCGCTCCGCTCAAGCGATCGGAACGCCCACACCAGCCGCGAGCGCGTCTGCGCGGGGGCGATCAGCTCGTCGATGTAGCCCGTGCAGGCCGCCGCCTGCGGACACAACCGGGTCTCGGCGTAGTCGGCGGCCAGCCGCTCCCGAGCGGCGTCGGGATCGTCGGCGGCGGCGAGCTCGCGGCGGTGGATGATCCCCACCGCGGACTTGGCAGCCATCACGCCGATCTGCGCGTCCGGCCACGCGAACACGTAGTCCGCTCCCAGGTCCTTGGAGTTCATCGTGATGTAGGCGCCGCCGAACGCCTTGCGCAGGATCAGAGTGACCCGCGGCACGTCGGCGGCGGCGAACGCGTGCACGAAGTCAGCTCCGAAGCGGATCACGCCAGCCGACTCCTGCTTGGTCCCCGGCATATAGCCGGGCGTGTCGACGAGGACGAGCAGAGGGATCCCGAACGCGTCGCACTTCGAGACGAAGCGGGCGCCCTTCTGGGCGGCGTCGGCATCGATGATCCCGCCCAGATAGTGCGGCTGGTTGGCCACCACTCCGACCGTGCGGCCGTCGATCCGGGCGAAGCCCGTGACCAGGTTGCGCGCCCATCCCGCCGCGGCCTCGAGCAGCTCCCCGCCGTCGACCAGCGCGCGGATCACCTCGCGCACGTCGTACACGCGGCGGGGATCGGCTGGGACGGGATCGGAGGGGTCATAGGCAAGCGGCGCCCGGGGCGGAGCGAGCGGTGGCGAAGCGCCTCGGTGGCGGGGCAGATAGCCGAGCAGCTCGCGCGCCAGGAAGGCGGCGTTGAGCTCGCTCGGGGCCACGAAGTGGCAGACGCCGTTGCGCTCGTGCACCCGGGTGCCACCGAGCTGTTCGGCGCTCACGTCCTCGCCGAGCGCCTCGCGGACGATGCCCGGCCCGGTGAGGAACATGCTCGACCGCTCGGTCATCACCACCCAGTCGGTCAGCGCCGGCGAGTAGGCGCCACCGCCCGCCGACAGGCCGGTGACGATCGACACCTGCGGCACGCGCCCGGACAGCTTCACGATGCGGTGGAAAATGCGGCCATAGCCGCCGAGCGCGGCGACGCCCTCCTGCATCCGCGCGCCGCCCGAGGACACGAAGCCGACCACCGGCGCGCGCGTCTTGTCGGCCAGCTCGAGCACGCGGACGATCGTGTTGGCGTGCTGCTCGCCGAGCGAGCCGCCGGCGAAGGTGGGGTCCTGGGCGTAGCAGAACACCTGGCGCCCGTCGATCAGGCCGGCGCCGGCGAGGGCGCCGTCGCCGGCTCGCGCCTTCTCACCCATCGCAGGCGAGAGCACGTCGGTGCGGATCAGCTGGAGCGAGCCGGGATCGCACAGGGCCTCCAGGCGACCGAGCGCGTCGAGCGCTGACTCGGCGGCCTCGGCTCGCGGGTTCGGGGCGACGGCGATGCTCATGCTGCACCCGCCAGGCACAGGACCGCGTTGTGGCCGCCGAACCCGAACGAGTTCGAGAGCGCGATCAGGCGGCCGTGACCGTTCCCGTTCCCGTTCCCGCTCGCGGCGAGCGGCCGAGGGCCGTCGGCGACGTAATCGAGGTCGAGGCCGGGATCGGGCTGCTCGTAGTTGAGGGTGGGAGGCGCGACGCCCCCGTTCAGCGCCAGGATGGTGGCGATCGCCTCGACCGCACCGGCAGCGCCGAGCAGGTGCCCGATCGCGGACTTGGTCGAGGACACCGGAATGTCGTAGGCCCGGTCGCCGAGCGCGAGCTTGATCGCCTCGGTCTCCGAACGGTCGTTGAGCGGCGTCGAGGTGCCGTGGGCGTTGACGTAGTTGATGTCCCCTGGGGTGAGGCGGGCGTTGCGCAGCGCGCGGGTGATCGCCGCCGCCGCCGGGCGGCCGGTGGGCTCCGGTGCGGTCAGGTGGTGGGCGTCCGCGGTGGCCGCGTAGCCGAGCAGCTCGCCGAGCACCCGGGCGCCTCGCTCCTTGGCCAGCTCCTCGGATTCGAGCACGAGCACGCCGGCTCCCTCCCCCATCACGAAGCCATCGCGCCGCGCCTCGAACGGGCGCGAGATACCGGTCGGCGAGGTCGCCTCCATCTTGGCGAAGGCCGCCTTCGCGAGCGGAGTGAGGGTCGCCTCGGCTCCGCCCGCGACGGCTGCCTGTGCCTCTCCAGCTCTGATCATCCGCGCCGCCTCGCCGATCGCATGCGCGCCCGAGGCGCAGGCAGACATGACGCCGAACACGGGGCCCTGCAGCCCATGGCGCATGGCCAGCAGACCGGCGGCGGCGTTCCCCATGATCAGCGGGATCGCGAGGGGCGACACGCGCTCCGGACCGCGCTCGCTGAGCGTCTCGCATTGGGTTTCGAAGGTAGCCATTCCGCCGATGCCCGAGCCGATCACACAGCCGACGTCAGCTGGATCGGTCGGCGGCTCCTGGGCGCCCCATCCGGCGTCCGCCAGCGCCTGCGCGCCAGCCGCGATCGCCAGCTGAGCGAAGCGGTCGGACCGGCGCGCTTCCTTGGCGCTCATGAACGCGGTCGCGTCGAACTCGGTACAGGCGCCCACCCCGTCCTCGATGCCGCTCCGCCGGGACACCCAGCCCTCGTAAAGCTCGTGCGCGCTCACGCCCAGCGGCGTCACCGCGCCCACGCCGGTTATCAGCACGCGACCGCTCATGCGCCAGGCCTGGTCGAGAGGGCGGGTGGGCTCCAGTCAACGACCGTCGCGCCCCAGGTGAAGCCAGCGCCGAAGGCACCCAGCAGCACCAGGTGGCCGGGCTCAAGACGCCCCGCGGCTTCCACGTGCGCCAGCGCCAGCGGGAGCGTCGCCGCCGAGGTGTTGCCGTACTCGGAGATGCAGTCCACCACTCGGTCAGCCGGCACGCCAAGGCGCTCGCCCACCGCGCTCAGGATCCGGCCGTTGGCCTGGTGATAGACGAACAGGTCGATCTCGTCCAGGCGGGCGCCCGCTGCCCGCACCGCCTGCAGGGTGGCCAGCGATAGGCGCGCCACCGCCTCGCGGAACGTCTCGTGGCCGCGCATGCGGATCAAGCCCTCACCGCGCGGAACGATGATGTGGTCTGCGCCGGCACCGTCAGAGCCCAGCACGATCGGTCCGATCCGGGTCTCCTCGGCTGTGGCCTGGAGGACGACCGCCCCGGCGCCGTCGGCGAACACGGCGGCGGTGGTCCGATCGTCCGGATCGGTGATCCGGGACATGAAGTCCGCGCCGACGACGACCGCGCACTGTGCCCGGCCCGCCTCGATCTGCCCCGTGCCGACCGCGAGTGCCGACAGGAACCCGGTGCACGCGGCGCCGATATCGAAGGCGCCGGCGCGAACCGCGCCGAGCTCGTGCGCGACCTGGGGAGCGGTGTTGGGCATAACCTCGTCGGGCGTGGTGGTGGCCACGAGCACCAGGTCGAGCTGGTCGGGCGCCACGCCGGCGCGCCGAAGCGCCGCCGCGGCGGCGTTCGTCGCGTGGGTGACGATCCGCTCCTCCGGGTCCGCCATGCGCCGCGAACGGATCCCGGTGCGGCGCACGATCCACTCGTCGGTGACCCCGATTCGCGGCGCGATCTCCGCGTTGGTGACCACCGTCTGCGGCAGGCTTACCCCCACCGACGCGATCGCGGCACCGGCCGATCCCATTGGCAGGACGGCGGCCATCGCGTCGTTCGTCTCGGGCAAGGACACGCTCACATACAACACGGTTCCGCTTGACCGGCCCGATGCCAACGGCCGGGCGGTCCAAACCCGACACGCGGGGGGTCGGCTCAATTGGCCTTTCGGCCCGTCGAACCGACCCCCGAAACGGTGTCTACGCCCGGGCTTGCAACTCCGCGCGTGAGCTCATCGGCGGTCCCGTCCGGTCCCACACCGGCCGGACTTCGACCGAGCCGTAGGCGAGGTTCGGCATGCGCGACGCGTGGTCAAGCGCGGTGTCGAGGTCGGGGCAGTCGATCAGGTAGTAGCCGGCCAGGTACTCCTTGGTCTCCGCGAACGGCCCGTCGGTGATCTGGACCCCGCCATCGCGCTCTCGGAGTGTGGTAGCGATCCCGGTGCCCTCGAGCGCGTCGCCGGCCACGCGTACGCCGGCCTCCTGGAGTCCCTGCGTGTAGGCGTCGAAGCGCGGCCCCACCTCACCCAGCTGCTCGGGGGTGAGCGGGTTCACGACCGGGTTGTAGATCAACAGCATGTACTGCGGCATCACGCCTCCTTGAAGGTTGGTTGGCCGCTCGGTTGATTGAGAAAGCGCCTAAGCGGCTTCAACCCTATGACGGGCGAGCGTGCCGCGTTTCGACACGCCCGCCCGTCAGGTCGTGATGCCGGTTAGGGCCGGCCGTCACCGATGCCCGGCAGAACCTCCGTGCCCTCCCGCTGGACTGCTTGGAGGGCGTCCGGGTTGAGCCCGAGTAGGCGCAGGATTGTCGGCGCCACCTGCGTGGTCTCGACCCACTGGTCCGAAGAACCGGGCCGGACGGCGCCCGGGGCGTAGACGACGAGTGGCACGTCCCGGTCACCCGCGTTGTCCCCGCCGTGCTCGGCGATCTTCGAGCCGGTCGTGTAGATCGTCCCGACCTGCGAGATCCCGAACACGTCCGGGTGGTGCGGATCGGAGTTCGCGACGCCGAAGAATGACGCCGACTGCTCGCCGGCGAAGATCCTCTTCAGGCCGGAGTGCTGGACGGTGATCGTCTGGCCGGCGTAGTTGACGGCCGGGGCGGTATGCGTCCACAGGTAGTTCTTGACGAAGTCCGCCGCCGCCTGCGAGCGGTCCGACAGCCACCACAGCAGCCCATCATCGTCGGCCTCTTGGACGACTAGCGTCGGGTTACTCGGGTGCAGCGCCGCCCACGCGGCGTTGACGCCCGAGATGATCGGGCCGTCATCGATCCGCTGCAGCTGGCTGTTGTTCAGCGGCGACTGGCCGTGCTTGGCCGTCAGGATGATCGCCGTCGAGTCAGCCTCGCCGTCGGCCTGGATCGTGTCGGCCATCCGCTGCAGGGCGTTGTTGACGTAGTCGAGCGCGATCTGCAGCAGCGGGCCCGGCACCTGTTGCCCGTTCACGGTCATGTAGCCGCCCGGCAGCGATGGGCCCTCGATGAGGTTGCCATTCGCGTCGTGGCCGATCACCGCCCCCGGCGAGTGCTTCAGCTTCTCGGCGGTCGACACGGTCTGGAAGTTCATCCCGTAGATCGCCGGCGTGCCGACCTTCGGCCCCTTGCCGGAGTGGTCATAGCCGTTGATCCAGTTGATGACCGCCTGGACCTTGTAGGAGTCATACTGCTGGGTCGCGACGTTGTCGGCCGTCCACGCGCCGTCGATCGGATACGGCGTGCCGTTGGGCTCGACCGCCTGTGAGTCGATCTCCGGCCCGAAGAAGTCGTCGATGCTCATGCCGTTCGAGCCGGGGCCGTTGAACGACGTATAGACCGCATGCTTCTCGGAGTACGCGGTCCGCATGCCGGCGGCGTGGATCACCTGGAAGATCGTGTTGACCCCAAGGAAGTCCCACGGCTGGATCGGCTTGCAGGTCTTCGGGTCGACCGGGTACGTCGCCGGGTTCAGACCCGACTGCGGGTGGTCGCTGAGGTTCATGATCAGGGCCGGGTTCTTGTCGATGCCGTTCGGGTAGATCGAGCCGCCCTCATCGAAGGACGGGAACGTGTTGCCGCTCCCGTTATTCAGCAGGTCCGGCACGTTGGCAAGGATGTCGTCCGGCGAGTCGTAGATCACGTCGCCGCCCGGGACTGGACCCGAGCAGTTGGTGGTGCCGGCCGGGAACACGCCGTGGCTGTACTCGTCGTCGTAGTAGATGCCGGTGACCTTCGGGTCGCCGCCGCTTATCAGCGCCGTACCGCCCGGATCGGAGTCCGACGGGTCGGAGGTGTGTGCGTGTGTGTATTCGGCGCCCCCGGTGGCCAGCCGCGCGAGCTCCGAATTGGGATGGTTGGCGACATACCAGTCCAGATCCGACTGGTGCATTCCGTCGACCGAGATCAGCAGCACGTGCCTGATCTGGTTGCCGTGCTGGTAATGGTCCGATTGCGGTTGGTGCGCCGACACCGCCGCGGCCGAACCGCCGACTGCGGCAGCCGCGATCACCGCGGCGGCCGTTCCGAGCCTTGTAGCTCTTCGCATTTGCGGATGGCTCCTTTTGGTTGCCGTCAGATGCGAGGCTCGTTATAGGGAGGCCAGACGACCGCCCTGGTTGCCGAGACGTGACCCTCAGGTGAGTGTCTTGTTTAAAACGGGGCGGCTCGGACTACTTCCCCGCTCATCCGGGCGCGACCCTGGCTGGGGCCAGCTGCCGGCGCGCTGAGCGCCTTTAGTGCTCGGGGCCGGCCGCGAGCTCGTCGATCAGCGCGGCGAGCCGGAACAGCAGGTCGGGTGCGAGCGCCTGTTCGCCGGTGGGAAGCGCGGCGAAGAAGGCACGCTCGCGGCCACGCAGCCAATCTCGCTCCTCGCACACGAGCTGGCGGCCGGTATTGGTGAGACTCACCGCCACCGCGCGCCGATCCTCGTCCAGTCGCGTCCGCCGCACGATCCTCCGGCGCTCGAGCGCATCGAGGATCCGGGTGGCGGTCGAAGCGGTGACGCCGGCGTGGGCGGCCAGCTCCTGCACCCGCGCGCTGGGCTGCTCGGCCAGCACCTCGAGCAGCCCGTACTGCGAGAGAGTCAGGCCACCTTCGGGCCCTCGGCCGTTCGCTCCCCGCGCGCGGCGCACGGCTTGGGTCAGCGCGTCGAAGCCGGCCAGAAATTGTCTCGACCCCCCCGGCGTCACGTTGCCAGTATACCGGTTGCGATGCTAATATTTGGCATGCCAATCGTTTGCGGGTAGTAGGTGATGTAAATGTTCCGCAACATCCTCGTCAGCGTTGATGGCTCCGACCATGCCCAGCGGGCACTCGAGGAAGCGATCGACATCGCACGGGCCGGCAACGGGCGGATCACCATCCTGACAGCGGTTTGCCAGCCGCCGGCCTGGGCCGCCACGGCGATCGGCGCCAACGCCGCGACCGTCACCGCGCTCGACCTCGAGCGAGAGGCGGTCGGGATCATGAAGCTGGCGGTCGCCCGGGTGCCCGATGACGTGCCCGTGACCACGATCGTCAGTCGCCGCCCGATCCGGTCGGCACTCGCTTGCGCGGTGAAGTCCGGCGACCATGACCTGCTCGTGATGGGCTCGCGCGGCCGGCGTGCGCTGGCGGCGTCGCTGCTCGGCAGCGTCAGCCATTACGCGCTCAACCACAGCCCGATCCCGGTGCTCATCGTCCACGCTGACCGGTCCTACGCCCTGCGCGAGGAGTCCTCGGCAGAGCGCTCGACCCGCGAGCGCCCGGTTCAGGGCGACGGCGGTCCGGCCATCGCGCCCGCGTAACTGTCGCTCGCCCGCGGGCAATCTGTCCGTGGCCCCGGCTTCCGCGCCGGCCCGGTGCATTTCCCGCGCAACCCCGCGACCGCAACTCGCCCGGGGTGAATAAGCGCGCGGCAGGCGCGACCCCGATGGCGGCCGCCCGCCCGGTATCGCCGGGGCGGTGCACGCGCACCGCCACCCAACCACTCGGGCTCCGTGGCAGCCCAATTTGTGCGGTGCGCGTGGTTCTAACGTCAACCGGGCACAGCTTGATCATAAATGCGCCCGCAAGCCCTCAAGCCTCGCAGGCCTGTCGTCCGACGAGATCCTGTGGCGGGCGAACCCCGGGCGAACCCTCGGGCGGACCCCCTGTGTGGTGCCCGCGACGAGCGACGTTGAGCCCCAGCCGATCCGGTCACTCCGGCCGAAGCAGTTCCTCGGTGGCGCGCACGATGTCCTCGAGCGGCGGCAGTTCGGCGGCGTGCGCCGGCATCTGACGCTGCGAGGCGCGCGTGTAACAGGCGCCGACGAACATCATGGCCACCGCGTAGGGATCGACGCCGGCCCGCACGCGGCCAGCGACCTGCTCCGCTGCCAGGTAGTCGCCAAGCGCTCGCACTCCGCGGTGCGGACCGAGGTCGCGCTCGGTCATGTAAGCGGCCAGCGCGTCGCGCAAGGCGGCGTCCGACTGTGCCGCCGCGGTCACCGGTAGCGCCTGGTCGAGGAACCGCTCGAGCGTGTTGCCGAGGACGGTCAGGACTTCGTGCACTCCTGCGCCGGTCAGCGACCCGCCGAGCGCCAGCTCCTCCAGCGGTCGCAGGCCCTGCTCGAATACCGCCTGCAGCAGCCCGGCGCGGTCCTTGTAGTGGTAGAAGACGCTCGCCTCCGACACGCCGGCCAGCGCCGCCACCTCCCGCGAGGTTACGCGCGCGATCCCGCGCTCGCGCAGCAACGTCAGCGCCGCGGCCAGGATTGCGTCCCGTCCGCCGGCGGACGGCCGCCCGCGCCGCTTGGGCACTGCCGCAGAATTACTGAGCATCAACTCAGTATATATGATAACGTGGGCTGCCACCCCGGAACAGGAGGTAGTTCCCATGGACCGCAAGTGGTGGACCCTGCTCGCCGTCTGCACCGGCGTGTTCATGCTGCTGCTCGACATCACGATCGTCAACGTCGCGCTGCCGTACATCCAGCAGGCCTTCCACGCGTCGCTGTCCGACCTCCAGTGGGTGATCGACGCCTACGCGCTGACGCTTGCGGCCTTCCTGCTCACGGCGGGGTCAGTGGGGGACCTCGTCGGTCGGCGGCTCGTGTTCGCCGTCGGGATCGTCGTGTTCACGATCGGCTCGGCCCTGTGCGGTTTCGCGCCTGACCCGACATTCCTGGCCCTGTCCCGCGCCTTCCAGGGCATCGGCGGGGCGATCATGTTCGCGACCTCGCTGGCGCTACTCGCCGACGCATTCCCGCCGCAGGAACGCGGGGTGGCATTCGGGGTCTTCGGCGCCATCACCGGCGTCGCGATAGCCATCGGTCCGGTGCTCGGTGGCGCGCTCACAAGTGGGTTGTCGTGGCGCTGGATCTTCTTCGTGAACCTGCCGATTGGCGTCGTGGCCCTGGCGGTCACGCTCCGGGAGGTACGGGAGTCCAGGGCGCCCGTCGCCAGCCGTCCCGACTGGCTCGGCTTCGTGACATTCACGCTCGGCCTGACCGCGCTCGTGTACGGGCTGATCCGCAGCCATCCGGACGGCTGGGGCTCAACCACGGTGACGGGGTCACTGGTCGCCTCCGCGGTCCTGATCGCACTGTTCCTGGTCATCGAGATGCGCTCGCGCGCGCCCATGCTCGACCTCCACCTCCTCCGTGTGCCCACCTTCAACGGAGGCCTGATCGCGGCCTGGGCAATCTCCGCCTCGCTGTTCTCGCTGCTCACCTACATCGTGCTGTACCTGCAGAACGTGCTGGGATCGTCCGCCATCGACACCGGCGTGCGCCTGCTCCCGATGACGGGCGGGATCTTCATCACCGCTGGACTGGCCGGGCGGCTCACGGGCCACGTACCCACGAAGCTGCTCATAGCTCCGGGCTTCGCACTCATCGGCATCGGCCTGCTGCTGATGCGCGGCATCACAACGAGCGACGACTGGACGCACCTGCTGCCCGGGATGATCGTCGGCGGGATCGGCGCCGGCTTCGTCAACGTGCCGCTCGCCTCGACCGCGGTCGGCGTCGTCGAGCCCGCCCGAGCCGGAATGGCGTCGGGCATCAACTCGACCTTCCGCCAGGTCGGGATCGCCACCGGCGTGGCCGCGCTGGGAAGCATCCTCGCGAGCCAGGCTGACACCACCGTGGTCACCCACCTCAGCCACACCGCGCTGGCCGGGCAGGCCCATGCCCTCGCGGCATCGGTGAGCAACGGCAGCGTCCTACAGGCGATCGAGACCGTGCCGGCGCACCTGCGCGGTCTGGCTGCCGGCGCCGCCCGGGCCGGCTTCGTCGACGGGCTGAACGTAGTGATCCTGATCGGCGCGCTGATTTCGTTCGCGGCCGCGGCGCTCACGCTGGCGCTGATCCGTCAGCGCGACTTCGTCGGACTCGAACAGGACGGCGAGCGCGGTGGCGCTCCCGTGCCACCGCAGAGCGAACCCTCCCGCGCCACCGTGGCCGCCGGGTGATGTCTAGTGACAGTGGTGAACGTGGGCGCCCGCGGGCGCTCGCGCTGCCCGGCGGGCGCTCAGCCCCATCAGCGTGCCGAAGATCAGCACGCCGACGACGTTCAGGATCAGCTTGTAGTCGAGCTGGACCGAGCCGAACACCGCGGCCCGTGACGGCCGCGGACCCGACGGGATCAGTCCGAGCAAACTGAACAAACCGTCGACGGCGAGCGCGGCCACCACCATCGTGACCAGCATCAGCCCGACGATCCGGGCCGCGTAGCCGCCGCCGTAGAACTTGCGGTAGATCGCGATGATCGGGAGGACGATCAGGTCCGCGAACAGGAACGAGAGCACGCCGGCGAAGCTGATCCCGCCCGACCAGAGCACGGCCGCGAGCGGCACGTTGCCGACCGAGCAGACGAAGCTCAGCACCGCGATCAGCGGCCCGACGAGCACGTTCTCAAGCGTCGGGATCGGACGGGGAGCGTTCGTGACGAACAGCGAGGTGAAGAACGCGTTGCTGAACTGGGCGGCCACCCCGGCCAGCAGGAAGCCGGCCGTAATCTCCTTCCAGAGCATCAACACGTCGTGGCTGAAGTTGTCCGCGACATCGCTCCAGCCCTCGGCGCTGAGTAGCCGCTCGCGCCAACGGAGCCGGTGCGACGACACCGAGCCGTGCTCGTGCTCACCGCGGGCCCCGGTGGCGTGGTCGCGTGCGACCTCCTCGGCCTTCGGGCTGACGAACACCCTGAGCAGGATCGTCATGAGGGCGATCATCACCAGCCCGCCGACGAACTCGGCGAGCGTGAACTGCCAACCGATCAGTACCCACAGCACGACCCCCAGCTCCCACACCAGATTGGTCGAGGCGAACTGGAAGGCCAGGGCGCTCGCGGCGCTGGCGCCCTTGGCGAACAGCGACCGCGCGATCGCCACCGCGGCATAGGAGCACGACGAGGACACTGCGCCCAGAGCCGTGGCGAGCGACACCGGACGGGCCCCGCCGGAGCCCAGCGCGCGTTCGACCCGCTCCCGGGGAGCCCACGCCTGCACCATCGCGGAGATGGCAAACCCAATCACGAGGGCCCACCACACCGCCCACGCCATCAGCAGCGCATCCCTGAGCGCGTGCCAGATGAGATCCAAGGTGCCGCTCATCGTTTCTCACTCATGAGGATACCCCTAGGGGGTATGGGTATACTCGGCCGCGAGCAGAAGAATTCGACCGAGGACGCGAGAACGATGCCGCCAACGCGTGGATATACCGCCACCAAGGACCAGCTGCTGGCCCGGCTGGCGCGGATCGAGGGCCAGATCCGCGGGATCGAGGGGATGGTGCGCGACGACCGCTACTGCATCGACATCCTCACCCAGATCGGCGCCGCTCAGGCCGCGCTCGACAAGGTGGCGCTCGGCCTGCTCGACGATCACGCCCACCACTGCGTGATCGGCGCGGAAACCGCCGATGAGCGCGACGCCAAGACGGCTGAGATGATGGCGTCGATCGGACGGCTGATGCGCCGGGGCTAAGGCGTGGTGCGCCGATGCGGCGACCCGGATGGCCCCGCCGGATCAGTTCTGACGGGCCGCCGGGCGCGGGTTTCTAAGATCAAATAAGTGCTCCTTTCCGTCCTCGATCAATCGCCGATCCCCGAGGGGTCGACCGGCGCCGACGCCCTGCACAACACGATCGACCTGGCCCGGCTGGCTGACGCGCTGGGCTTCCACCGCTACTGGGTGGCCGAGCATCACGGCGGTCCGATGCTGGCCGGACCCAGCCCCGAGGCGCTGATCGGTCCGATCGCCGCGGCCACCGACGCGATCCGGGTCGGCAGCGGCGGCGTGATGCTGCCCCACTACAGCCCGTTCAAAGTCGCGGAGACGTTCACGGTCCTCGCCGCGCTGTTCCCTGGGCGGATCGACCTCGGGATCGGCCGGGCGGCGGGGACTGACCCGCTGACGACGTTCGCGCTCCAGCGCGACCGCCGCCAGGCTTCTCCGGACGACTTCCCTCAGCAGCTGGCTGAGCTGCTCGCCTACTTCGACGACTCGCTGCCGACCGACCACCCCTTCCATCGCCTCGCGGGCACCCTCCCCGGCCGTCCCGAGCTCCCCGTTCCCTGGCTGCTCGGCTCCTCTGCGCAGAGCGGGATTTGGGCGGCGCAGCTGGGACTGCCTTACGCGTTCGCGGACTTCATCAACGCCGAGGGGGCGGAGATCGCCCGGCACTACCGGGAGCGGTTCGAACCGAGCCGGGACCTCAAGGCGTCACGCACCGCCGTCGCCGTGTGGGCGCTGGCGGCGCCGACCGACGAGGAGGCGGTTTTCCTATCGACTAGCAGCCGCATGTCGTTCACGCTGCTGCGGCGGGGCGAGCTGATCCCGGTGCCGCCGCCCGAAAAGGCGGTCGAGTTCCTGAATCGTGAAGGAAAGTGGAACGGGAACCCGCCCGCCCGCCCCGGCCGTCGGTCGATTGTCGGCTCGCCGGCCAAGGTCCGGGCGGAGATCGAGACGGTGGCGTCGGAGTACGGTGCCGACGAGGTGATCGTGGTCACGATCACACACGACCACCGGGCGCGCCGGCGCTCCTACGAGCTCATCGCCGAGGCGTTTGACCTCGAGCCGCGCCCGGCTAGGACTGAAGCGCTCGCGTCGCCGCGCTGACCAGGCCGTGAGCCAGCGAGTCGCCCACGCCGCCCAGCGGAACCAGCCGCGGCACGCTCAGGTTCGCCGCTAGCTCGAGCCGGATCCGGGTGCTGTTGCTCTCATCGACGCGCCAGGTCACATCGAACTGCTCCGGATCGTCCGGCCCGTGCGGGACCCGCCTGAGCGCGATCGTCCCGGCAGCGGGGTCTACGTTGACGGCCATGATCAGGTTGAAATCCTTCGTCAGCGGCCCCCGCTCGACGTGGAGCAGCGTGTGCGCCTTCGTCGGCCGACCCTGCCCGTCGCGCTCCAGGACTTCGGCCTCCTTGACCACCTCCGGGTACCAGCTCGTATACCGGTCGATGTCCTCGAGCAGTGACATCGCCTGATCGCGCGAGGCCTGCGTGGTCCCGGTGGCGTTTCCGGTCAGCGCCTTCACGTTGATGAGGTTAATGGGATTGTCGGCGGCGCCTTATTCCGCGGACACGGTCTCCAGCGAGCGCCCCGTAGCCTTGATCCCGAGCAGGATCAGGCAGCCGGCCATCAGACCGCTGATCGCCATCGCCAGGAACGAGGCCGAGAAGCCCCAGGCCGTGTACACGCCGTCGAGCACGATCAGCGGCGCCAGCGCTCCGCCGATGTGCCCGAGACCGTCGCTCAGCGCGATGCCGGTTGCCCGGGCGCTGGTCGGGAAGTGCTCGGCCGTGTAGGTGTACATCACCGGGACGAGCAGGCCGATCGTGGCCGACGCGATGAAGCCGAACACGATGATGATCGCCGGCGAGACGAAATAACCGATCACGAGCAGCGAAATCGCCCAAGCCACCGTCACCAGCGCGATCGAATACTTGCGCTCGAACCGGTCGCTGAACCGCGTTGTGGCATAGGCGCCGACCAGGAAGCCGATTCCGGACACGACGAGGTACGTGGTGCTGTCGGCAAGGCTGTAGCCCTTGTCGGTGAACAGCGTCGGGGCCAAGGTCAGCCAGCCGTAGTTGCCGATGTAGTAGAGGAACCAGATGCCCACGAACAGGCCAACGCGCCCGGCCATCGGCCGGCGCAGGAGCGCCTTGATTGGCACACGCTCAGCCACCGCCTCCTCGGGCACCGGCTCAGGCTCGGGAAGGCGATCGCCCTCAATGTTCTCGAGCGCGGACTGCTCGGCCGCCTCGACGACCTCGCGCGCCTCCTCGTCGCGCCCCTGTGACACCAACCATCGCGGCGAGGGCGGCAGATCGCGCCGCATGATCAGGATGGTCACGCCGCCGAGCGCGCCGATCAGGAACAGGATCCGCCACCCGGAGGCGAACGTGGGGACGAGCGCGCGCGCCACGAACGGCACCACTGAGAAGCCGGCGTACGCCGCAGTTGTGGCCCAGCTCGTGTAACGACCCCGCAGTCGCGCCGGGGACAACTCGCCGATGTAGGTCGTCACCGCCGCGATCTCGGCGCCGATGCCAAGGCCGGCGATGAATCGGAAGATGATCAGCTGGGTGACGTTGGTGCTGACGGCAGCGAGGATCGTGCCGAGCGAGAACACCGCCACGGAAAGCCCGAGGCTGAGCTTGCGGCCCCACTTGTCGGCGATCGTCGAGTCGGCGAACGACCCGATGATGTAGCCGATCAGGCTGCTCGTGACCGACAGCGTGACCGTCGCCTTCGAAACGTGAAACTGGGTCGCGATCACGGGAGCCGCGAAGGAGATCGTGACGATGTCGAAGAAGGCGAAGAAGTAGCCCGCCCCGACGATCCAGAGGAGCTTGCGCTCGTACGGCCAGACCGGAATCCGGTCCAGCCGGGCGGTCACGCTCGCCCTGCCACGGTGCCCCTCCGCGGCTGCGGTCCCAGTCCCAGTCCCAGTCCCACGCGGCGCTACTTGTGACATCCAGTTCGACCTCCCTTCACCGAACGCCTACCCGGCGCCGGCGCAGCAAAACCCTGGAAGGTGAATCGCGATGACGCCGGGCCTGCGCCTGCGTCAGGGATTGCAGGCCGTGATCTCGCTGCTCACCGGGCGTGCACCCTGACGGTGCTTCCGGTCGCGCCGGTGCGCACCTCGACGAGATCGCACAGCTGGTTGACCATCCACAGGCCAAGTCCGCCCACGCCGGCCAGTCCCCGCGTGCGACCGGCCAGCGGGTCTCCGATCAGACCGTCGTCCTCGACCTGGCAGATGAGCTCTCCCGGCTCGCTCCAGACGCGGAGCATCCCGCCCCGGCCGGCGTGCTTGATGGTGTTGGTCGTGAGCTCGTTGACCGCCAGCATGAGCTCGGCGACCCGCTCGCGGCGCAGTCCCGCCGCCGTCGCCTGCTTGGCCACCAGCTGGCGCACGCGCCCGAGATCGTCGGCGTCGAATGAGACAGCCAGCGATTCGGACGGAGGGTCGGGCAGCGGGGCCTCGCAAGCCGCCGGCGGTACCGGACCGGCGTATGTCGGGCTAGGCTCGTCGCGCCCCGCGCGAACGAGACCGGGGTGGGTGCGCTCGGCGTCGGTCAGCACCGCGTCGTCCAGCCGGGTTGTGTCGTACGGGCATAGCACCTGGACCTCGCCGGCCCGCCAGGCCATGTTGATCAGCGCCTCGTGACGGGTGGCTTCGCGGATCTCCTCGGCTGAGCGCCCGGGCCAGATCGGCTCACCGACGTAGTGAAGCCGCCCCGGACGCCGCTGGACGATCGCCTGCACCGACGAGATGATCCGGGCCGGATTCCGGCCCACCTCGGCCATGTCGAACAGCTCGATCTGCCTACTGAGCTCATCCCCCAGCCGATCGCGTAGAAGCGCCAGCTTAGGAAGAGGGACCGCGATCGCCACTGGTTCGCCGGCGCCGAGCGCGGGCGCGACGAAATTCCAGATTCCGTCCAGGTATTCGAGATCGCCCCGGTAGAACAGGGCCCGGTGCGCCTCCGGCGGAGCCACGACCCTAGTATTTCCGCCCGGCCGCGTCGATAACCTCCGGCGCGCTTGGTGACCAGCGCGCCGGGGACGGAGTTCAGCCCTCTTCTGAGGACTCCCCCGCGGTCAGGAGCTCCTCGGGCGCGTCCACCACGGTCAGCAGGTCGCGCACCCCGGTCAGCGTCAGCACCCGCTCGACCTGGTCGGCGCCTCGCACGAGCGCGAATCGCCGGCCCGTCTCGTGCGCACGCTGATGGGCGGCGAGCAGGACGCGCAGCCCGGTCGAGTCCATGAAGTCGATCTGCCTGAGGTCGAGAATCACCAGTTCGATGCCGGACCGGAACGCGCCGGTGAGCCGCTCCTCGAGCTCAGGGCCGGTACGCAGGTCGAGCTCGCCGCTCACCATGAGGACTGCGGCGTCGCCCTGCCGACGCTCTTCTACGCTGAAATCCCTGTTCACGACTGGTTCGCCTTCCCCCTGAATTGCCCGCCGACCGAAACGCACCAGAAACCTACCACTGAGCAAAAACGGCGCGAGCGCATACGGGGCGGCGCCGATCGCTCATGCCGGCGGTTGCCACTCGGTGCCGAGGATCCGCTGGCCGCTGCTCTCAGCCAGCGCGAGGTGCAGCGCCGGCGCGACCACGATCTCCGGTGAAAGCAGGGGCACGGTGCTCGGCACGTCGTCGGGCACCATGCCTGTGGCGGTGGCGCCGCCCGGGGCCAGCAGGTTGATCACGATCCCGGTTCCCTCCAGCTCTTGCGCCCAGACCTGCGTCATCGCCTCGAGCGCGGCCTTCGACGGACCGTACGGCGAGAACCCACGCCGCACCATCGTCTCGCGGTTGATCGTGACGTTGATGATGCTGCCGCGGTTCACAGCCAGCATATGCGGCATGACGGCGCGCGACATCAGGAACACTCCGACCGTGTTGGTCTCCATAACTAGCCGCCATGCCTCGGGATCCGCCTCCCAGAACGGCACGGGATCACTCATGAAGCGTTCGTTGACGAATCGCATCCCGCGGGCCGCGTTGTTGACGAGCACGTCGATCCGCCCGCGAATCGTGAGCGCCCGCTCCACGAGCCGATCCACGTCGCTCGCATCGGTCACGTCGGCCTGAACGGCTTGGATGGTGCCTGCCATGGCCTCGCCCGCGGCGACGACCTCGTCGGCCTCGGCGGGACTCCGCGCCACGCTGATCACCACATCGGCGCCCGCCCCGGCATAGCCGAGCGAGATCGCGCGACCGATGCCGCGTCCGCCACCGGTGACGATCGCCACCCGCTCGCGCAGGTCGACGGCCGGACCGCTGGCCGTCGAGCCGGTCACCAAGACCGGCTCAGTTGCACAGGACGCAGCGCCCGGTCGAGCACGAGCACCTCGGCAGGTGGGCCGTGGCACGGTCCGGACGCCACTGGCGCAGCCACTCGATTGCCACCCGCTCGGAGCGATCCGCCGGCCCGCCGGGCCAGCACGCACCCACGATCAGCGAGGCGAGCTGGCTCGGGCCGACGCCCTGCGCAGCGCAATCGATGTGGTGACGGAGCTCCTCGCGATCCATGATCCAGACAGGTTCGACCCGGGAACCCGGCTTCCTGGGTTTCACCGCGCGCACATACCCTTTTTTGGGTCTCTAATCACCACGCGCGCGCGCGACTCGCGCGTGCGTGGCCCGGTCGTACGCCATCTGAAATAGCTCGACGGCGCGCTCGGCCTCGTCGGGGGAGCGGATCGAGACGGTGATCCACCCGGAGTCGGGGAGCACGTGATGCGGGCGGGCCCTGCCCTCGGCGATCAGCTGGTCGCGCACGCGACGGGGGAATGGCAGGTCGGCGATTCGGTCGCCGTGCAGGTGGCCGAGCTCGCGGCGGCCGAGCCGGAACTCGATCCCGCCGAAGCGATGGGGGGCGGCCTCGACACCGGGCCAAGAACGTACGGTGTCGGCGATTTGTTCTCCGGTTGATTGGCTCATGCCCTCCAGGCTAAGGCGCGGAGAACCCCGTCACCAGAGGCAATTGGTCTTAGGACGAAGGTCGGCGTCGCCTGGCGGCAGCGCCTCAGGACCTATGGTCCCGTGTCTCTAATGGCCGAGCGCACCAAGTTCGATGTCGTAATCGTCGGTGGGGGGCACAACGCCCTCGTCGCCGCGACGGTGATCGCGCGCGCCGGCCGCTCGGTGCTGGTGCTCGAGCGTCGCGCCGAACCCGGTGGCGCCGCGGTGTCGGTCTCGCCGTTCCCGGGTGTCGACGCGCGGCTGTCGCGCTACTCGTACCTGGTCAGCCTGTTCCCGCCGGGGCTGCTGCGTGGCCTCGGAGTGGGCGTCGAGCTACGGCGCCGGCGGATCGCCACCTACCCGCCCGTCGGTAGCCATCCAGAGTGGGAGAGCTTGGTCGCGCGCCTCGCCGAGCGCGTCTTTCCCACCCTGACCGAGCCGCTGCGCTCCCGCGACGAGATGCGGCGCCTGATCGACGATGACCACACCTGGACCGCGCTGTTCGAGGCGCCGCTGTCGGAGACGCTCGAGCGGATGTTCGTCGACGACCTCACTCGGGGGACGGTTCTCACCGACGCCCTCATCGGCACATTCGCGCCGGCCGACGATCCGCACCTGCGCCAGAACCGCTGCTTCCTCTACCACGTCGTCGGGGGTAGCTGGGACGTGCCCGTGGGGGGCATGGGGGCATTGTCCAGCGCGCTCACGAATGCCGCGAGACGGGCCGGCGCGAAGCTCGTCACCCACGCCAACGTCGTCTCGATCGCCACCGACGAACGCACCGCCGAGGTTGCCTGTGCCGACGGGCGAACGTACGGGGCGCGGCACGTGCTGGCCGGCGTCGCCCCGCACGTCCTGAGCGGCCTTCTCGGCGAGCCGGCGCCGGACGACAAGTCCGAAGGCGCACAGCTCAAGCTCAACATGTTGCTCCGGCGCCTGCCGCGCCTGCCGGTCTCCGGCGTGAAGCCCGATGATGCGTTCACCGGGACCTTCCACGTCAACGAGGGCTACGAGCAGCTCGAGCAGGCCTACCGCGAGGCGAGCGCCGGCGAGATCCCGGCTCTGCCGCCATGCGAGATCTACTGTCACTCGCTGACCGACCCGAGCATCCTTTCGGCCGAGCTGCGGGCGCAGGGCGTCCAAACGATGACGCTGTTCGGGCTGCACATGCCGGCGCGGCTGTTCGCCGGGGAGGGTGACAGCGCGTCACGCAAGCTCCAAGCCGTGGAGGCGACGCTCACATCGGTCGATTCGGTGCTCGCCGAGCCGCTCGAGGACTGCCTGCTCCGGGGGCCGGACGGCATGCCCTGCCTGGAGGCGCTCACGCCGCCCGAGCTCGAGGCCGAGCTTGGGATGCCCGGCGGCCACATCTTCCACCGCGACCTGGCCTGGCCGTTCGCCGAGTCAGAGGAAGACGTAAGCCGCTGGGGCGTCGAGACCAGCCACGCCAACGTGTGGGTCTGCGGCGCCGGCGCCCGGCGCGGTGGCGGCGTGAGCGGGATCCCGGGGCACAACGCGGCGCGCGCGGTACTCGAAGCCACCGGGTGACGCTTCCCTCCCTGCTTATCAGTTACAAGGTGTGCCCGATGCTGGCGCATCGCAAGAATTGCCACCGCGCATGCGACACATGATATAGTCACAACTGTAACTAATTGGGGTCTCGTCCCCTTGTGACCGTCCGGGGCGCGTCGCTTGGGATTTCGCGTTTTGTCCATCGAGGACGCGGGAGGTGGTGGGACCCGAAAACCGGGGGTCGTAACGGTCGTGGAGCTTCTCGCCTGGCACGCCAGCGAGGTAGTGACATCTCAGCGCCGCGCCGGCGCACAATCGGCGAGCGGCGCACAGCTCTGTGAGTGACGCCCGTGGCCTTCATGGGCAATGTCCGAGTCACAACGGAACCGATTTGTCGGTCGCAACCAGGAGCTGGCCGCGCTCGAGGAGCGAGCTGAAACCGCCGCTGCGGGCCGGTCACAGATCGTCTTGGTCGAGGGCGATCCGGGCATCGGCAAGTCGGCCCTCTTGGCGGAATTCGGCGATGCGCTTTCCGACGCTCTGATTCTGCGCGCAACTTGCGACGAGGCTGAGGCTCTCGTCTCTCTTGGCCTCATCCGGCAGCTTTTCACCGCTGCGCAGGAGGCATCGCCGGTTGCCGGCGATTTGGATGACCGTCAGGAGCTATTTGCCGTGGCTGACCGGTTCACCGGACTGCTCCGCGAGTTGCAGCGCGCCACCGATCTCGTCGTATTGCTGGTCGACGATCTCCACTGGGCCGACCGACCGTCGGCGGTGGCCCTTCTCCATGCGCTGCGTCAAGTCCGAGCCGAACCAGTGCTTGCTGTGTTCGCCGTTCAACCAAGGCAGCTCGTCAGAATCGGGCAGGACTGGCACCGGTTCTTTTCCCATGAGAGCCGCGTGACCCGCCTTCGCCTGACCGGGCTGAATGTCGATGAGTTGGTGATGTTGGCGCTGGCGATCGGCGTCGCCGACCTGTCGAGGTGGGCGGCGATCCGGCTTATCGAGCACACCGCTGGAAATCCTCTCCATTGCTGCGCATTGCTCCAAGAGCTCGACCCGGCAGCATGGAGCGGAGCGGAGCGGTTACCGGCGCCGCGTGACTTCGCCTACCTCGTGTTGGCCCGGCTCGCGGCCTTAGCCCCCGACACTCAGCAGTTCGTGAGTGCGGCCGCCGTTCTCGGACGTCACTGTCAGTTCGATGTCGCCGGTGCACTGGCACGAATCCCGGAGCCACTCGAGGCCCTGGAGGACGCGCTGGAGGCTGGATTCCTGGTGGAAACACGTACCGGCCCGGCGACTCAAATCGCCTTTCCGCACGCGCTGGTCCATTCCGCCGTCTACCACGATCTCGGTCCGGCGCGGCGGCGGCGGCTGCATGCGCGTGCCGCCGAGCTGCTCGTGGACGACGAGAACGAGAGCCTGTCGCATCGAGCTGCGGCCTCGACCGGACGCGACGACCAGCTAGCGGCAGACCTGGAGACCGCTGCCGTCCGAGCCCTCGCCCGGGGCCAGTCGGCCCAGGCCGCGGCCTGGCTTGCCCAGTCCTCCGCTGCGACGATGCAGGTCGCCGAGCGGGATCGCCGCGAGCTTGATGCAGTCGAGCTGCTTCTGGACAGCGGATCCGTCGTCGAGGCGGACGCTCTGCTCGCCTCGGACGACGCTTTTCCGGTCAGCGCACGACGGACGGTCATTGCGGGCGAGCTCGACCTGCTAGCGGGCCGGTTCACCGCTGCGCGTGCTGGCCTCGAGACCGGATGGCGCACCCACGACCTGATGCGCGAGCCGCTTGTGGGGGCTCGGGCCGCCCTGCTCCTGGCGTCGCTGTGCACGATGGAGGGCAGGCTCGATGACGCCCTGAGATGGAGTAACAAAGCCGAGCGCGCCTCGGCAACAGCGCCGGCGCTGACGCGCCAGGCCCTTGCGTTGCGGGTGATCACGCTCACCCTCGACCACAGAGAGACTGAGGCGCTCGCCTCGCTGGCGCTTCCGGAGTTCCCAGGCGACGTTTCTGTCGACGAGACAGAGTTGCTCGCCGCTCGCGGAGTGGCCAGGATCGCATCCGACGATCTGGCGCCCGTGGTCGCGGACCTTTCCACGGTCGCGGATCGCCTCGCGGCCGGGATCGCCAGCCGGAACAGCAGTCAGTGCCTGTCCTGGCTGGCCAACGCCGAATTTCGCCTGGGCGCATGGAATGAAGCCCTCCAGCATGGCGAGCGGGCCGTTGGCCTCGCTCAGCAGCGCGAGGGCCTGTGGAACCTTGGCTTCGCCCACGCCCTCGCCGCCCGCGCCCCGGCTGCGCGAGGTGATTGGACGAGGGCTGTGACGCACCTCGAGGCTGCGCGCGAGGCACCGGGCTTGATCAGGTCGGCCATGGGACTCGCCGCCGTGGCCACCGCTCGCGCGAGCCTCGCCTCCGCTCGCGGGGAGCACGACGAGGTCGTCCGAGCCGCCGGCGAGGTCAGGGCGAGCGGACGCCCGGACGTCCTGGGAGGTAGCGGAATCTTCGATTGGCGCGTACTCGAGGTCGACGCGCTCACCGCGTTGGGTGAGTACGACCTCGCGGAAGCAGCTCTAGACGAGCTCACATCAGGACGCCGGGCCACCGCATCAGCGTCCGACGTCATGTCCGCGGCTCGCCTCGCCGGCAACTTGGCCTGCGCTCGCGGCAATCACAGGCGTGCAGAGCGCGCCTTCCGCGCGGCTCGGGCCGTCGGTAGCCGGCTTCAATTGCCGTTCCAGTCCGCGCTCGTCGAGATTGGCGACGCGACTCGGCTCCGCGCGGTCGGCCGGCGCGCCGAAGCGATCGGGCTCCTCCGCACCGCGCACGGACGACTCATGGGGTTGGGAGCCCTCCCCTATGTGGAGGTGTGTGACCGCGCGCTGGCGGCCTGCGGAGCAGGGATTCGCGGCCGAACCGCTCCCGGAGAGCTCGGCTTGACGCAGGCCGAGCTGGCGGTGGCCCGACTCGTCGCAACGGGTCGTTCAAATCGGGAGACGGCTGACGCCCTCTATTTGAGCGTCAAGACCATCGAGTTTCACCTTCGCAACATCTTCACGAAGCTCGACGTCAGCCGACGGCAGGAGCTGGCGTCGCGTCTTGGCGGGCCGGAACATCCCATCCTGGGGTCCACAACTAGGGTCACGTCAAGGGTCGAGCCCCGGCGACGTGAGCCCACGGCCGAGCGAAACTAGCCGCATGCGACGGCACCTGGCGGACGGCGGTGAGCGAGGCACCCATGCGATTGATCGCGGATATCTCCCGGACCGCGGATGGACATCTGGAGGGGGTGATCCGAACCGAGCTTCGCGAGGAGCCGATCGCCTTCTCTGGCGTGTTGGAGTTACTTCGCGTTCTCGAGGACGAGATCCCTCCGAACACGGGCGACTCTCCACTGATTGAAACGGACGGAAACACGGACACATGTATCTGAACATCAGCAATTTCACACAAGCCGAGCAGAGTTGTCGGATCTGATTCTGACTTCCGAGGAGGTGTCAAGGTGAGCGTGTTCGAGGCGCCTTGGAGCGAAACAGCGTTGTCGGAGGCGGAGTACGGCTACGAGGGGCTCGTCGACGGGACCGCAACCCATTGGCGGGGCGAGGGTGAGGCCGAGGGCGAGCTCGAGTCACCGTTTCGCACCGAGGCGGAGGTAAGCCAAGCCGAGGCGTTCGGCGAGGCTCAGATGTCGAACGTTCTGGAATCGCCGTTTCATACCGGCGTCTCCGAGATCTCCGAGGCCGAGCAGGAATCCGGCGCGTTTCATGAGCTGCTGGCCGAGCTCGAGAGCGAGCAGTTCGACGAAGCGGTCGCGCAGCTGATCGATGAGGCTGCGGGGCTTCACCTGGCATCAGGCACCACCTGGTCGTCTGCCGAAGCTGCGCCGGCCATGGCCATGGGCGAGCTCGAGGCGTGGATCGAGCCGCTGCGCCAGGAAGCGCACCGGATGCTCGAGAACATGGCGGACCGCCTCGAAGGCGAGCAGCTGGACACGCTCCGCGACTCGGAGCTGGAGGCGGTACTCGAATCAATGCGGCCCGACACCGGCGTGATGGCGCCGGCGTTCGAGAATTTCCTCGGCGGCTTGTTCAACAAGGCGAAGTCGCTGGTCAGCGGCGCGGTTCGACTGGCCAAGAAGGGCATCCAGACCGTGGGAAAGGTCGTCTCGGCACCGATCCGCTTCCTGCTGTCGAAGCTCGGCGGCGTCGCGAAGGCCATCCTCAGGGGAGTGCTGAACAGCGCCATCGGTCTGCTACCCGGACCGGTGCAGCCGATCGCCCGGGGTCTGGCAAAGCGCCTGCTCGGCGAGGCCGAGTCCGAGGCCGAGGCGGAGGCGGAGGCGGAGGCTGGGCCCGAGCCCGGGCTCGCCAACCAGTTCGACGTAACCGCTGCGCGGCTGATGTTCGCCGAGAGCGAAGCCGAAGCAGACGGCATCGTGGGAGAGCTCGAGGCGGAGATGGAACGTCCCGGGTCGCCCTCGCTGTCCGAGCTCGACGATGCGCGGGCGAGGCTCGCCGAGCAGCTCACGCAGCTTCCCCCGGGACAGGCACCGGTGGCGGAGCTCGAGCAGTTCCTGCCGATCCTGATGGCCGCCCGACCGATCATCCAGCTGGGACTCCGCCTGATCGGCGGCCGCGAGAAGCTAGTCGGCTTCCTGGCGGACAAGATCGCCGGCCTCATCCAGAAATTCGTCGGCGCTGACGCGGCACGCGCGCTGGCGCGACCGCTCGTCGACGTGGGTCTGTCCCTGATCGGCTTCGAGGCTCCCGAACACGCCGAGACGCTGGCCGGAGAGGCTCTCGCCGCCACCGTCGAGGAGACGGTCGATCGCGTCCTCAAGCTCCCGGCCGAGGCGTTTGAAGACACGCTGAGGCTCGAGGCCGAGCTTCAAGAGGCATTCGCCGAAGCGGCCAGTCATCACATACCCGCCGAGTTCCTGCGCTCCGATCTACCGCAGCTCGAGACTGCCGGTGAGCGGGGTGTGTGGGTGCTGATGCCCCGCGCCGCGCGCCCGCGATATCGATACAAGAAGTACAGCCGGGTGTTCCTCGTCCCGATCACCCGCCAGGTCGCGAGGGCGATCCCCACCGCCGACGGGGGAACGATCGAGACTGTCATGTTGGACCGGGGAGTGACCAGCTGGCCCGCGAACGCGGAGGTCCACCTGTACGAGGCGATGCCCGGTGCGACCCATCTCGGGCACATCGCCCAGTTCGAGGGCGAGGGCGAGACTCCGATCAGCGAAGCACTCAGTGACTTCCACCCACTGACACCTGAAGCCGCCGCGATGCTGCTACGCGAGCCTGGACTCGGGCGCCCACTCGCGCCGCCCGCTCACATCTACCACCCTTCCCGGCGGGCACCGCATGCGTCCACGGAGCCGTCGGTCGCGCGGCCGCCGGCAGCGGGGGGTCCATCGCATGCTCCCGCCACGGTGGCGGTGGATCACACCGTCGCGCACCCCGCGACCAGCGCCACCCGATTGGCTCGTCCTCTAGTTGGCGGGCACCGGTTCTTCCGCATCAGGCTCCCCGGGCAGGTTCGGGCGACGTCGGCACGGCCCCGCCACCGGGTTGGCGTCGGCATCCACCCACACCCGACCCCCTCACTTCACGTTCATATCCGTCTCAGCGAGCGCGAAAGCCAGCGGCTGGCGGCCACGCTGCAGCGAAATCAACTTCCGTCGGCGCTGGCGCTGATCAAGCATGCCTACCACCACGTCCTCCCGGCGGTGCTGACGGCACGCCTGCTGGGCCACCGGAATCCGTTGCCAGGACCGCCGTTCACCGAGGGGAGCGCGGTGCGCTTCTCCCTGGGCGTCGACGAGGCCGTCACCCGCGCCCTGAGCGGCTTTGTCCGGGATCGGCGCGCCGAGCTCATGGCGGCGGTCCAGCACGCAGCCCAGGGCGTCACGATCACGTTCATCGTCGACGTGACTGCCCATGGCCGGGGAGCGCCTCACCCGCACCAGGCGATCGTTGGCGTCAGGCCGGGTTACCACCCCGGCGTGCCCCATGCGCGGCCTGGGCAGCCAACCTTCGCGCCTCGACGCGGCGCGTCGGGGTACGCGCATCACGCGCCGCATCCACCGCACGGTGAGCCTGGATACGAACCTCGCCCCGAGGAGCCCGGGTTCCATCACCGCGAGCCTCACCGGAGACATGGCGTCTGACCTGGAGCTTGCCGTCCAGCGCGCCCAGCTTGCCAGCGAGGTGGCGCACTGGCGGGCGGCCGCGCATTCGCTCGGAGATCTCGAATCGCTGGCCGCACCCGCGGCGTGGTCCTCGCTCGAGCGCTACCTGGACCGCCACGTCCGCATCCAGCTGACGGGCATCGCCTCCGCGATGGCGCGAGAGGGCGATCAGCTGGCATCGGCGGTCGCCGGCATCGGATCGCAAGCCGAGATCGACCGGCTCCGCGAGCGGGCGTTGGCCTTCCGCCGCCGCTACACCCAGGCCGAGACCGTGATCGACTTCTACGCCGAGGCGGTCAACACCCGAACCACCCCGCGGCTCGGACGCTTGCTCCGCGGCCTGGACAGCATCGCCGTGGACAGCCTGGATGCGTTCCTCAAGCCCCTCGGGATCGACTCGCCCCCGGTGCTCACCTACCTGGACAAGGGGCTCGGAGCGTCGATTCTCCGCGCCGGCGTGAGGCTGTGGGACAGCGGTGCCCTTTCGCCGGCGGCCGCGATCAAGATCACAAGGCACAACCTCCTACGACCGACGTCGCTCACTCACGAGACGTTTCACCAGGTGGCACACCTCACCGGGTTCAACCAGGAGCTGCGACTGGCGTTGTACAGGACTCTGCACCCGCACTCGGTGGCGGCGGCCGAGGCGTGGCGTCAGTGGGCCAACGAGCTCGCGGCCGACGTCGGCGCGTTCGTGCTGCTCGGCTACGGACCGGTTCCGGCCCTCGCCGACGTGGTGGACGGGACAACGCGGCAGGTGTTCTCGATGCCGTTCGGCGATCCACACCCGTTTGCGTGGCTGCGCGTGATGTTCAACACCGAGCTCTGCCGGAGCTGGTTTGGGTCCGGTCCATGGGATCGGTTGCGGGCCGTCTGGATCGCGCGTCATCCGCTCGAGCTCGCCCCGACCGGCCCCCGCCGCGTCGCAGAGGAGAGCCTTCCGCATCTTGGGGACCTGGTCGCGCTGTGCACGCGGACGCCGATGCACGCTTTCGGAGGGCGGTCGCTGAGCCAGCTCTGCGATCCGCGGCGCGTGCGGGCCGACCAGCTGCGGGCGCTCGCCGATCGGGCCGGCGACTCGCTCTACACCTCGACCTATCTGCAGCGTCACGAGTCGCTGCGAATCCTTGCTTACAACACCTTCGAAGCCGCCGTCACACCCGACCGCGCTCCGCAGCTGGCCACGCAGCTCGAGGGCTGGCTCGAGCGGCTAGGCGGCGAACCGCTGGCGGCTGTGGCATGAACAGGACACCGACAACCGGGAGATACCGATGACACCGGCACCACGCACCAGATCGGATGGCAGCGCGAACATCGCGCAAGAGCGGATGCTCAAAAAGCTCACCGACGAGCTCGGTGGGCTCATGAAGGGCGTCCAGTCAAGCACTTCGGAACTCGTGAATGCCGTCACGGCCCTGGCCGATCGGGTTCTCCGCGAAAGCGAGGAAGCACGCGAGCTGGTCCGCGAGGACCGCGCCGAGTTCTATCGCGTCCTTAGAGAGGAGAACGCTCTCGTCCGAGAAGCCGCCGCCGAGGCGGCCGAACGCCACTCCCGGGAGGCGCTGGCCGCGCTCCAGGATCGCCGACCCGACGCCGCGCTCCCGATGATCACATCGGTCGCGGATGAGTATGACGCCACCGAGCGGCTCGAGCAGCGGGAGCTGGTTCTCAGCTACATGGCATGGCTGACGCTGCTGGGGCGCGCCGGGGTCGCATCGGTGTTCCTGGCGCAGCGGATGGGGGGCGCCAAGGGCGGGTCAGATGGGATCCAGATCTACGCGGCCCCGTTCGAGCAGATGGTCTACGGCTGGACGCTGGTGGTCACTCTCGACGGCGGCAAGGCCCTTACGGGGAGCGTTACCAAGACCGAGCGACCACCGGTCGTCGTCCCGGTTCCGTACTTGCGTCCCGAAACGCAGATCCGGCGGCTCGAGATCTGCGACGAGCGGGGTAATCCGTTGTACCTCGGAATTGTGACCGCCGTCCAGGTGCAGCACCGGCAATCGGAGCCTGGCCCGCTGGAGGCTGCACGGGCCTACGACGAGGACAGGTGATCAGCATGTTCCGCACACTCGAACGTCTCCTTCGCGACCCCAACCTCAACAGCCCGCCTCCGCCTCCAGCGCCGACCTACAACCCCGGCGTTTTCAAGATCCACCCATACCAGCTGAGTCAGTGGCTGGAGCAGGTGTGGGGGTTTGCGTATGCGGCGAGCGCCACCTTCGCTGGTCATTCCGACACGCCATTTCTAGGCGATCCGAAAATCGTGCCTGCCCTGGCGCTGCCGACGGGGCCGCAGCTCAACCCGTTCGATGCTGGCCTCGCGTCCGGTATACCGCAGGGCAAGACCCTGCCTGGGGTATGGCAGCCCGGCTTCGACGAGCCATTCGCCCCCGCCGAGAACCCGCAGCTCGCGCTGCCCTGGGAGCACCTCATGTACGCGTACGTGCTCGAGAGCACTGGGATGGTCGAGATCTTCGCGGAGATCGTGCGCCGGTTTGCGGTTGGCGAAACACTAGAGACGCCCAGCGTGCCGACACAGACCTGGCTGAGATCGACCGAGGAGCTGTTCTTCCGCGACCCGCCGCTGTTCCACCTGACCGGTCTCACCAGCCTCCTGCGGCCGGACGCACAGGTTGCCCGGCGCAACGCCTACTGGCGGCTCCTGGGCATGGATCTTCCGCACGCGGTGCGGGCGCGTCCTGGCAGCCCCCACCACACCGGCCAGCCGTGGAAGCAGGATGTCGGCATCGCCAACCTGCGCTTCCACGAGCTGTGGCTCGACCTGCTGCGTTCGATCTGGACCGGCTATGAGAATGCGATGAACACCAGCGGCCCGAACCCGACCGATCCGGGGTACATCTATGAGCTCTGCTGGTACATCCAGGACATGCTCCAGATGCGGCGCCAGGGCGGCAACCTGGCCCGCGACGAATTCGTCCACATCTCGACGATGAGCTGGTTCCACCTCACAGTCGAGCGCGACACGCCGATCGTCGTCGATCTGCGGGCTATGGGCACCGACCCGGCCGACCGGCTGGCCAAGCTCGGCGAGCGGGTCGGCATCCGTCCTTCGCCGCGCGCCCGCGAGCTGTTCGAGATCGCCGACCTCGTGTCCGCATTCGTTCGCTTTCTCGAGCTGGGCTACTTCAAGCCGGCGAACGTCAACACGATGTACGCGCTGAACTCAACGCTACGCACCGATGTGCTCCGAATCATCGACCTGTGGGAGATGGCGACCGGCGACAGCATCAAGGCCGACGCCGTCCGGCTGAGCGGGCAGCAGCGCCCGCGTGACCAACACGCCCCTCCGCCCCGGTCGCTATCCGTCCCGAGCGGGCCGACGGGCCCGACGCGTGCCCCCGCGCACCACAACGGCTCGGGTGCCCCGGTGGGCTCAGGCCGGTAACGCTCGAGCGGGGCTGAGCACATCGCTCGGGGCGCGCTCCAGTCAGGGTCGCTTGGGTGAGAAGTCGCTTCGACACCGCCGTGTTCATCCCGGGCGCCGGGACCTATGTCTTCGCGGATGACGTGGTGTGGCGCTACGCGCCCGGGCGGCGGCACCCGGACCGAGGCTACCCGCGACCGATCACAAAGGAATTCCCCGGGACCTTCCCGCGCCGCGTCGATGCAGCGCTGGTCGATCCCGCCCGCAGTCTCCTTCTGTTCCGTGGCGACCGGTACATCCGTTACGACCTTGCTCGTGGCCGGCCGCTGCTGGGGTTTCCGCGCCGCTACGCCGATGACTGGCCGGGCGTGTTTCCGGACCGCATCGATGCCGCCGTCCACTGGGGTCCGGACCTGGTCTACCTGTTCCATGGCGACGCCTACACGAGCTTCTCACCAGGTCGTGGCCGTGCCCGACCAGGGTACCCAAAGCCAATCGCCCTCAACTGGCCTGGGCTGAGCGGCGGCCCCGTCCGAGCGGCCCTGAGGCTCCCGGACGGACACCGCCTGCTGGTCACCGATTCCGGGGCACAGGCGTACGCACAGGATGGTCGACCTGTCGACCCCGAAGGGTTTGTCGCGCCGGTGATGGACCGGGTCGACAGCGTGGCGCGCCAGAGATCCTCGGAAGGGCCGGTCCTCCGCAGCCCGCGACTTCTCGGTAGCCCTGCCCGAGCCGAGCTCGAGCAGGTTGCCGCCGGAGAGCTGCGTCTCGGCCGCCCCTACGACCCGACGTACCCCGTCCCGATCCGCAGCCAGGGCCCCGCCGTCAAGGAGATCCAGAGATCGCTGATCGATCTCGGATGGCCGCTGCCGCGCTTCGGCGCCGACGGCCGCTACGGAAACGAGACCTACGCGACGGTGCTCGCTTACAAACGCCGACACAACGTCCCCAGTGACACGGGATACCTCGACGGGATCGCCGGACCGAAGATGATCGCCCACATCGACGCCTCGCTGCCGCTCCGTCCGTGTCCCCCAGCTCGGCCGTCGTCTGGTGCCCTCGCCGAGGCCGGTGCGTTCGGTGCCGAGGCCGAGATGCCCGGCGAGGCCTACGAGGTTCCCGATGTGCAGCCGCCGGCCCCGGGCGTGCCGCTGTTTCCAACCGTCGTGACACCAGTACTCATACCGGATAGCAAGCTCCAGGCGGCGCTGGCGATCGCAGTCGCCGCGGTCGAGAGCCGCCATCGGCTGACCCCTGGGTCATTCCCGATCCCGTTCGCAATCGCAGAAGTGACTGACACCAGGCCATTCGCTCTTGCCGGCCACCGCGAGAACGAGATGGATTACATCGCCAGCGAGGCCAAGGTCCAGATCATGTTCGCTGCCTATGCGCTGCGCGATTTGGCGCGACGGTTTGCCACCACGCGTGGAATCACCAGGCCCGCGGACCTCTTCGCACAACTCACCGCGGAGGTGACGCCGTTGCTGCGAAGCACCGTTCCGAGAATCGCCTCGGCGACCAACATCAGCGACCGGCACCGGGACGCCTCTTATAGCGCCGCGCTCGCCGCCAAGGTGGACGCGGCCGGTCCGGCGTCGGTCGACTTCACTCCGGCGTTTCGCTCCGACCTCGAACAGATGATCGTCGCCAGCGACAACAGCGCTGCCGGCAGATGCGTCCGGGCTATCGGCTACGCCTATCTAAACGGCGTTTTGCAGGCATGCGGGCTCTTCGATGCGGCGAGCGACACCGGGCTCTGGGAGGCTGCGGACTTCCACGGCGGCGATCCGCCCTTCACCGCGACCAGGTGGCCGAGCGTGAGGGTTCCCGTTGCGAACGACCGCGATGTGGGTCAGGCGGGCACGACGCGAAGCATGGTTGAGCTCCTCTCTCTCCTCGCCGCCAGACTGATCATCGACCCGGCAGCCTGCGACGAGATGCTCGGGCATCTCCACCGAGCTGCGGTTCCGCCGACACAGGTAGACCGTGTGTTTGCGCGTGAGCCCGGGATCCTGCGCGGCAACTCGATCACCCATAACAAGATCGGGATAGGTCCGCTCAACCGCGAACCCAATGAAGGTCGGCTCGCTTTCTCCGAGGTGAGCATCCTCAACGGCCCGATAGCTGCGGGCAGGCGGTACGTGGTGGCGTGGCAGAACTTCGTCGACCGTGACGGTGCCGCCTGGCACGCCCGGCCCGGTGCGTTCATCGATATCGCCACGATCATCCGCGACACGGTCACCGAGTACGAGAAACCCGCCGTCGCCCCGGAAGCGCAGGTGGGCGACGGCCCGCTCGGTGACGCGGCCGGATCGATGCAGCCGCCTCTCGAAGGCGACGACTTCTTCCTGAAGGCGGCGAACACAGAAAGCGATCTGAACTTCCTCTCGGCGGCACGGCCCGGCAACAAGGTGCAGCCGTTGGTCGATGGTTCGGCGTTCTTCCCAGCGGTCGAGGAAGCCATCGCCGACGCCAATGAGTCGGTCTACTGCACGTTCTGGGCGATCTACCCCGACACGCCACTGATGTCAACGAAAGTCAGGGACGCGCTTAAGGTCACTGACTGGCAGAGCCTGCTGGCTAAGATAGCGCGCGAAAAGGGCGTGAAGGTCAGGATTATCACCTCCGACTTCGACCCCGTGTTAGATAACGAGGGCCACCAGCGCACCTGGATGGGGTTCAACAAGTTCATCGCCCAGGCCGTCACGTCTGGGCTTACCGCCGATCAATTCCAGATCTTCATCAGCCTGCACCCGGCAGCGATCTCGGGCGGTATCGGCGACCTCGTGGACAAAGCGGCCAAACCGGTGCTGCAAGCGATCATCAAGCAGCTCAACGACAAAAAGCTCGCGGGCCTTGAGAACAGCCCAGGCCTTTGGCGACTCGTGAAGCTGTTGAATTCCGGCAGAGTCGAGATGATCGCGAAACCGGCGTTCTCGGCCAGTCCAGCCAGCTACCACCAGAAAACGATCCTGATCGACAATCAGGTCGGCTTCGTCGGTGGCATCAACATTAGCGACTTCTATCAGAACACTCCCCAGCACCTCGGCGATCACAGGGCGCACGACGCTTTCTGCCGAGTCGAGGGTCCCGTGGTAACCGACATCGAACGGAACTTCGTCGGACGCTGGAACGACGAGTCCCCGCGCTTTGCCGCGTTCGTGACGGCCGCCAACAACATCAAGCTCGGCAAATACCAGATCAAGAGCCCGCTCGCGATCTCGAACCTGACCCTCTCGAAGGTGACACCGCCCAACGCGGGCAACGCGCTTGCACAGCTGCACCGCACAGTCTGCGGGGGGATCGTCGGGACGCCGCCGCTGATCGCGCCCCAGACTGACAGGGACGACATCAAGCGCACGTACGAGCAGGTGATCTCGCGCGCCAACGAGTTCGTGTACATCGAGAATCAGTACCTCAGGACCACTGACCTCGCGGACTGGGTCATCAGTCGCTTTAAAGCTAATGGCAACCTCCAGGTCATCATCGTCGTCCCGGTGCTTCCCGAGGAGCTCGAAGAGGGGAAAGGTGACCGCATCAGTCTCAAAGGCGTCGACCTCGAGCACCAGACACTTACCAAGCTGCAGACCGGGCTGGGCCGCAACGTGGGGCTCTACTCGCTTGTACAGAACTCGAGCATGCCAGCCGGTACGCCGGCGGCGAAGAGAGGCCTGTCTTCGTTTGGCAGCCTGCGCATCTATCCGCACAGCAAGATCCTGATCGTGGACGACGTATTCGCGAGTATCGGGTCGGCGAACGTCAACCCTCGGAGCTTTCAACTGGACTCAGAGGTCGACCTCGGCTGGTATGAGCCGAGCTCGGTAAAGGCGTTCAGGGAGCAACTCTGGCGAGAGCACCTCGGCTCGCCAACCGGCAGCCTGTTCGCGACCTGGAAACCCGCCGACTACGTCAAGCAGTGGGAGGCGATCGCGAGCAGCAATTCTAAAACCCTGCCTGAGCGACGACAGGGGTTCGTCGTGCCTCACAGCGTAAAGGCCACCAAAGGGTCACCTGACCTCCTGATCCCCGACTGGCTGACGTAAGCGCGTCCGGCGTCGGCTCAGCCCTCGCGCGCGGTGCAAGGCGGCCGTCCACGGGTGATCACCACCGTTGGGTGCTCCTATCTCAACGGCTTGCTCCATCACGCCGGTCTCTCACCCCGGCTCCCGCCGCCAGCACGACGCCGGCCGATCGCAGCGGGATCTGGGTGTCGGGCAGCTACGCGTCACGCGACTGGAACCCGGAACGGACATGATGAAGCTGGCGGTTCGGGGCGACGCGCAGACTGTTCGGAGCCGACGCCATCGGGACGGGCGGGAATACACGATTGCACCATCGTCACACGTACCAGACCGGACGGAGCCGTGCTCGCTATGTGAGCTTCGTCCTCGGCGCGTTCGATAGCGCGCTGGGCCCGGCCCACCCGGGCGGCCCGCCGCCGCTCGATCCCGGTCCCCCGGCATCGTCCGACCGCTTGTGTGTCGAGCTTGATCGGTGGGTCTCGGACGCGCATTAGGTTCTGGCGGCGATCAGAACACGATCACGGCGCGCCCCCGCAACCCGCCCGCGTCCATCAGCCGATGCGCCTCGGCGGCCTCCTCGGGCGAAAACTCGCGCGCCACGCGCAGCTTGATCCGCCCCTCGGACGCGAGCAGACGAAGCTCATCCAGCCAGTCGGTCCGCTGGAGCACCTGAAACACCATGACGGGGTGAACACGAATCCCGCGCTCCTCGACCTCGTTGCCATCCCAGCCGCGCACGAACACGACTCCCCCGCCGTCGCGAATCGCAGGGAACACGTCGCGATAGATCAGCGCGGTGTCGAACACCGCGTCAACGCCGTCCGGCGCCACCGCGCGGACCGCGTCGCCGAAGCCGTCGCTGCGCGGCACGACCACGTCGGCGCCGAAGCCCTTGACGAGCTCCTCATCCTCGGGCTTGGCATCGGCGATGACCCGCAGGCCGCGCTCCTTGGCGAGCGCGATCACGTACGAGCCGAGCAGCCCGGCGCCGCCGGCGACCGCGAGCGTATCCCCCTTGCTCAGCCCGAGTAGGTCCAGGCCGCGCTCCGCGGTGAGCCCGTTCATGGGCAGCGTCGACGCCTCGGGCAGGCCCGCCCCATCGGGAATCGGCACGACCGAGGCCGCCGGCGCGACCAGCAGCTCCTGCTGCGCTCCGCCCTCCGGCCGGCGCGGGCTGACCACAGCCATCACCTCCTGCCCCACCTGGAGCCGGTCGACGCCCGGACCGAGCGACTCGACCACGCCGGCAGCGTCCATGCCCGGGACCCACGGCGCCGGAAGATCGGGCCCGCCACCGCGCTGCCGGAGTCCGATGTCGGTCGGGTTGACCGCCGCGGCCTTGACCGCGATCCGGACCTCGCCCTCCCCGGGTTCGCGGGCAGGCAGGTCGGCGACCGCGAGGACGTCGACGTCCCCGGGCTTCGTGATGGCAACGGCTCGCAAGGTTCAGGCCTCCTTGTTCAGGGTGGGGGTACCGGCAATGATCAGCGACGCGTGGGTCTCCCCGTCGGGGGCGACGATCCAGCGGCGGGCTCCGTTCCGAAGCACCGTCTTCTCTCCCGGTTGAGCTGGGGATCGATACTCGATCTCGACGTCGATCGACGCCGGGTCGCCGTCCTCGAGCAGCTCCTCCTCGAGCGGCAGGAAGTATGCGGCGTTGTTGACGTGGCCGGCGACGTCGCATTCGCTCACGCGGAAGCGCCACGCGGATCTGTCCAATGCCCCATCCGGGCTCGGGTGGTGCAGCCGCGCCGTCACCTTCCTGGCGCCGGCCGACTCGCCCCACGCCTCGAGCTCGTCCTCGCGCAGCGGCGTGGGCCGGAGGCTGACCGGATCGAGGTGGACCCACAGCGAGACGACCTCGACCCGGCCGCCCTCGCCGGCGTTGTCCTCGTCGTTCGCCACGATGCTCGTCCGGCGCTCGGCCCACATCCGGCCCAGGCCGCTGCAGAACGTGGCCAGGGCGAGCGGCTGCCCGAAGCGCGGGAAGCGATCGACCCGCATTCGGGTGCGCCGGACGACCCAGCGCGTGGTCTCGGACAGTCCGACGTCGAGCGCGTCGGCGTAGGCGATGTCCTGGGTGAACCGGGCCAGGGAGTCGAGCCGGACCCGGCCGCTGGGCGAGCAGTCGGCGAGGCCCGGACGCGCGGGCTCGGTGAACACCCGACCGCGCTCGGGCCGCTCGACCAGCTCGGTCAACTTGGCCGTGG
>Ga0335073_10000921_pt1 | contig 38804 bp, 33 predicted proteins | sample Lox_Sample_22_FD_207093 | JGI IMG/M metagenome (GOLD analysis project Ga0335073, IMG submission 207093) | Soil microbial communities from Loxahatchee National Wildlife Refuge, Florida, United States - Lox_Sample_2.2 | ecosystem: Environmental > Terrestrial > Soil > Wetlands | place: USA... | reverse complement strand
CCAGCAGAAATCGCGCTTCCTGTTCGTCGCGCGCGTGCCGTACGCGATATTGCTCCGCGCCGCCCCTGCGCTCTCGCCCCCCGAGCAGAACCGGAAGCGTCACCGTGGAAAGAAAAGGAGCGAACCACAGCCGGTAGGCCGGCGCCATGGCCCACAACCTCTCGGGCTCGATCCCATCGCGGTGCGCCATCAGCATTTCGTCGGTCCGCAGGCCGAAGTACCGATTTGCGAGCAGGGGAAGAACAAAGGTCCGCACGAACTGCCCATAAGGCTGCCAGACCGCCTCCCGGGGGTCGCGGCGGCGGAACGACAATAAGTCGACAAACACAGGCCGGCATCCGTCAAAAATCACGTTATACGGGGTAGCGTCCTTCAGGACAAAGCCGGCTCGCAGCGACCCTCGCGCTAACTCCACAGTCAGGTTCGCCGCCGCGAGTAACATCCCGGGCGGCCATTCATATGGGTAGTTCCGGAAGGCCAGCGGAGTATGTTCGACGATCGCCGCTCCCTCGGGTAGCGTGGCGCATTCCGGGGGCAAGTCAACTCCGGCGGGGTTTTGGACGATGAATGAACGCACCAACTTGCTCTGCTGCATCCAATCCAGGGCCAGAGTACAACCGAGGAACTCGCGCGCGTCGGCTGCCGCATCCGCGGACACGTATCGCAGGAGCCGATGGCCCACAGAGTACAGGTAACCGTCAGGGTCGCGAAAGGACGGCGGCGAGCCGGCTAATTCTCGCAATTTTTATCTTCGCTTCGCTTGGAAAACGGCGCACTGATGAAACGCCGAAACCGGTAAGCGGCAGTCAAAAATGCGGCGGCGATAATTTGGATGAAAAAAAGGCCGGAGCCCGGGTCCGTGTACATCAGAATCTCCTGTTGGTGCTTCTTCTCAGAACTGCGCAACAGTGGTCCAGTGCCACACCGTATCGCGCCGGCGGCCAATCAACAACCATAACCGTCTCTCATCCGATACCACAGGATAACTGCAACGAGAAATAGCTCTTTATAGTTACCGCACACTTAGAAGGCACTGCGAAACAAGCTACTATTAGAGCATTAACCCCGGCGCACCGAAAAGTTCCGAATCCTGCGCACTTTGCTATCGAAAGATATGCCGGCCGCGGCAATAGCAGTTGAATGTGCGATTCCGCACCAGGCCGCCTGGCGGACGCTTGCGGGCGGTCGAAGCGCCAAGCGAAGCCGGACTCCACGTTTTCCGGATAAACTGAAGGTTTCGCGTCCCGACTTTTTGCACCCTTGGTGCGTCTTCAGACAAGGAGCCAGAAATTTGATCTTTCGGGCGGTGGAAGATACCGACCTGATCCGGCAGGCCAGCCGGGGCAGCGTGGAGAGCTACAACCTCCTCGTTTCCCGGTATGAGAAGCGTGTTTACAACTACCTGCTGCGCATCACCGGAAACCGGGAAGACGCAATGGACCTGGCGCAGGACGTGTTTTTGAAGGCTTACCAGAATCTCCGCAAACTCGACGATCCAGGACGTTTCGCGCCCTGGATCTATCGCATAGCCCACAACGAAGCCTATTCCCTGTTCCGCAAACGCCGGCCCGAGGTCGACGGCGAGACCGTCGAACCCGAGGCCACGGAAACGGGAATTCCGGTGGGCGCCACCTCGATCTTTCCCATTGAATTGAGCCTGGCCGTCGCCAGCGCACTCGAGCGGCTTTCGCCCGACCAGCGCGAGGCGGTAGTCCTCAAGATTTACCAGGGCTTCAAGTTCGAAGAGATGGCCGAGATCCTGTCCTGCCCAGTTTCCACCGTCAAATCCCGCCTCTATACCGCACTCGAACTCCTCAAGGCCGAACTGGCTCCGATTTCGCCACGAGGTGTATCATGAGCTGCTCGCCATTCGATTTACGGGATTATTACCTGAAGGAGCTGACTGACCCGCAGCAGCGCCAGGTGGAATCCCACGTCAAGGATTGCCGCGCCTGCCGGGAAGAACTGCAGCGCCTGCGGCTCACGCAAGCCGCGCTGTTCTCGCTGCGCGACGAAGAAATTCCGCAGCGCATCGCGTTCGTGTCCGACCCCGTGTTCGAACCGTCCGGCCCGCGCCGCTGGTGGACCGCGTTTTGGGGATCTCCCGGGCGCCTCGGTTTCGCCAGCGCCGCCATGCTTTCGGCCGCCCTGTTGATTTCCGCAGCTACCCGAACTCTCGGTCCGGGATCGGCCGCCGGGCTGCCTTCCGCCGAGGTCGATCGCCGCATCGAGCGCGCCATCGACGCCAGCGAAACCCGCCAGAACGCCAAGACCACGCAATTGGTTCACGATCTCGCGCAGAAGGCCGATACCGAACACCAACTGCGGCTGGTGGCTGAAAGCGAGGCCGACTATGCCAAGAGGCAGGCTTACGCGCTCGAATTGAAGAGTGGCGAATATTATACGCCGGCATCCAACTAAGGAGAATCGAGATGAAACTGACTATTTTTCTCACTGCGATTGCTTTCGTGTCGGCCGGCGCTCAGCCGGCGCCCATGGCGGCGGCAAATGCACCCGCCGCCAAACCGGCGAGCACGATTGGGGCAACCGAAACGGCTTCGGTCTCGCTTCAGACCATCCGCAACCTCGAGAAGGAGATGGAGAACCGTATCGTAGCGACCGGCACCAAGACCGCTCCGTGTAACGTGCTCTCGCCCGCGCGCGGGCTATACATCACGGGATTGGGCGCGGTCTTCCAGGCTGACGTGGAACTCGCTCCCACGCCCGGCGGCATCGGCGCATTCCAAACCACCGTCTACCCGCAGCAGAAAGCCAAGTACCGCAACGACAAGCTGGCGAATATTCCGCTCCTTGAGAAGACGCTCAGCGATTTGGCCCAGGCGCTTGCCGCTTCACCCGCGCTCAAGATGTCCGATCGTGATCAAGTGGTGGTGGCCGCGCGTCTCGTGTACCGCTCCTGGGAAGATGTCGCCGGAATGCCGGGGGAGATCGTGGCGCACCTCGATCGCCGCGACGGCACGGTCAAATTGGAAATACAGTAGTGGCCGCTACCGTTCCTCCCACGCCCGGGCCGGACGCCGCCGGCTCTGTGATTTCGCCGGAGCGCTCCGATGCGGTGTCGCCCGAACGCTCCATGCGCCTGGGCGAAATCCTCATGGCGCGCGGCAAGATTGAGGCCGAGGACGTCGAGCGGGCGCTCGAACTCCAGCGCGAGCGCGGCGACAAGATCGGCAAGATCTTCGTCGATATGGGCCTTCTGGCGCAGCGCGACATGCTGGCGGCGCTTTCCGATCAGCTCAATATCCCGCTGGCCGCGGTGGATGGCGAGCCGCCCTCGGCGCCCGAAATCGACGGGCTTTCGCACCGCTTCCTGCGCCAGTGCCGTGTATTTCCGCTGGAGCTGAAGGAAAACACGCTCACGCTCGCGATGGCCGACCCGCTGGATTTCGAGACTATCGCCGCGGTGCGGTCCTTCTCGGGACTCGATATCCGCACGGTGCTGGCGCCCGAGCAGGAAATCCTGGATGCCATCGAGCGCAACTACGGCGAAACCGAGCGCCGGACCTTCACCGACGGTGGCGACGAAGAGAACGCCAACCTCGAACACCTGCGCGACATGGCCAGCGAAGCGCCGGTCATCCGCCTGGTGAACGCCATGATCGCCGACGCCATCGAAAAGCGCGCCAGCGATATCCACATCGAGCCCTTCGAGAAGGAATTTCGCGTCCGCTTCCGCGTGGACGGCGTGATGTTCAACCAGGAAAATCCGCCGCGCGAGCTCAAGGCGGCCATCATTTCACGCCTCAAGCTGATGGCCAAGCTCAACATCGCCGAGCGGCGCCTGCCGCAGGACGGACGCATCAAGATCAAGATTCTGGGGCGCGAAGTGGATCTCCGCGTCTCCACATTGCCCACTCTTTATGGCGAGAGCGTGGTGATGCGCCTGCTCGACCGGTCGGCCGGCGATTTCTACGATCTTCGCCGTCTCGGCTTCGACGACCGGATGCTGGCCAAAATGGAATACTTCGCCAACCTGCCGCACGGCATGTTCCTGGTGACCGGCCCGACCGGCAGCGGCAAATCCACCACGCTGTATTCCGCCCTGAAACGCATCAATCTGCCCGACAAGAAGATCATCACCATCGAAGATCCGGTCGAATACCAGATGGACGGCATCAACCAGATCCATGTTAACCCCACCATCGGGCTCACCTTCGCCGCCGGCCTGCGCCACATCGTCCGCCAGGACCCGGACGTCATCATGGTGGGCGAAATCCGCGACCGGGAAACCGCCGACATCGCGATCCGGGCCGCCCTCACCGGCCACCTCGTCTTTTCCACACTACACACCAACGACGCGCCGAGCGCCATCACCCGTCTCATCGACATGGGGATCGAGAATTATCTGGTGACATCCTCGCTGGTCGGCGTACTGGCCCAGCGGCTGGTGCGGCTGATTTGCCCCCGATGCAAGGAATCCGCCGGCCCCGCGCTCTCGCCCGCCGGCGACATGATCGACACCTTTCGCGGCGCCGGCTGCGAGGAATGCCACGGCCGCGGATACACTTCGCGCGTGGGCATCTTCGAAATGATGATAGTAGACGACGAAATCCGCAAACTCATCATGGGGAATGCCGACGCGTCGCAGCTCACTTTGGTCGCGCGCCGGAACGGCATGCGTAATCTCCGCGAAGACGCGTGGCGGAAAATCCACTCCGGGCTGACTACCGTCGACGAAGTCCACCGCGTCACGCAGGAGATCTGATGAGGAAAAGCATTTCACGCAGAGGCGCAGAGGAAAGTCCGGAAACGGGCGGCTCCCGGCTTTTCGTCTTTTCTCCCACGCCGGAGTTCTCCTGATGGCATCCACTTTCTTCTTCCGCGCGGTCGCCGCGGATGGCAAAATCCGCAATGGCCGCCTTTCCGGAGAAAGCGAGAGAACCGTCGCCGGCGATCTCCGGAAGCAGGGGCTCATTCCAGTCTACGTGGGCGCCGCCCCGAAGTCCGTCAACTTCGAGATCAAGCTACCTGCTTTTGCCAGCGGCAGACGCCGCAACGTCCTGTTCTTCACCTCCGAACTCTCCACCCTTCTCAATGCCAGCGTGCCCCTCGACCGCGCCCTGAGCATCACCGCCGAACTCACCACCAAAGCCTCCTTTCGCGCGCTCGTCCTCGACGTCCTTCGCGTTCTCAAGAGCGGCAAAACCCTCGCCGACAGCCTCGCCACCCATCCCGACCACTTCTCCGACCTGTACATCAACATGGTCCGCGCGGGCGAAGCCGCCGGCTCGCTGGCCATTGTCTTCGAGCGTCTGGCGGAGTTCGAGCGCACGCGCGACGATCTTCGAAACTACATCGTGTCCTCGATGGTCTACCCGGCGCTGCTGTCCTGCGTCGGACTGGCCTCCATTCTGATCCTGCTGAATTTCGTCGTGCCGCGCTTCGCCAGCATCTTCGACGGAACCACGATGAAGGTTCCGGTACCGGCCGCGATCATGATCCAGGCCAGCTACATCGTGCGCACCTACTGGTGGTTGGGCGCGAGCGCCATCTTCGTCCTTTTCACCTCGTGGCGCATCTATACCAAGACGGCCGCGGGGCGTCTCTGGTGGGACGGCTTGCGGCTGCGCATTCCGCTGATTGGGGACGCGCTGCTGAAAGCGGAAACCTCGCGTTTCGCGCGCGCCATGGGAACTCTGATTTCGAATACGGTGCCGCTGGTGCAATCCATCAATATCTCGGCCGCGACGCTCAATAACAAAACGCTCTCCAATGCCCTGGCCGGGGTGTCGTTGGGCGTAAAACGGGGCGAAGGCATTGCCGTTCCCATGCGCAAATCGGCGGCGTTTCCACCGCTGGTGGCGCATCTGCTCACGGTGGGCGAAGAAACCGGCCGGCTGGACCAGATGTTTGCCCGCATGGCCGATATTTACGAAAACGACACTCGCGTGTCCATCCGCAGGTTCACCGCGATTTTCGAACCGATCGTGATCCTGGTCATGGGCATAATGGTTGGCGGACTGATTCTCAGCATGCTGCTCGCGATCACGAGCATTAACGACGTGGCGATATGAAAACTCAACGCAGAAATCGAAGACGGCGCGGCCAGGCGGGCGTGACCCTGATCGAAATGCTGGTGGTGGTGGTCATCATCGGCCTGTTCGTGGCGCTGGTGGCGCCCAACATGTTCCGTAGCGCAGACAAGGCCCGGGTGACGGCGGCGCGCTCGCAAATCGAGCAGCTCATGACCGCGCTCGGCACCTACAAGCTGGATACCGGTATCTTCCCGACGACCGAACAGGGCTTGCAGGCTCTGCGCGTAAAACCGGGCGACGCCGCCATGTGGAACGGTCCCTACATCGAGAAGGACATCCCCAAAGACCCGTGGGGCACTGATTACGTGTATCGTTTCCCCGGAGACCACGGCGACGGACCCGACATCTGCAGCCTGGGCCAGGACAAGCAGCCCGGCGGAGAAGGATTTGCGGCCGACATCTGCAGTTGGAAAAACTAGCTCGAGGCGGCGCGGCGTCACCCTCATCGAGATGATGGTGGTGGTGATGATCATCGCGGTAATCGCCGCCGTCAGCACGCCTTCCGTCGGCGCCGGCATAGACGCCGTCCGCCTGCACACCGCCGCCAGCTCCGTCGCCGCGTTCCTGAATTCCGCTTCGACTCACGCGGAGCGCCGGGAGCGTCCGGTGGAACTGGTGATCACCGCGAAGACGCTGGTCTTCCTCTCCACCGATATCGGATCGAAGCACGAATTCGACGTGCCCGAAGGGATTGCCATGGAGCCAGTGGCGTCCGTGCAATCGGAGGACGCCGAGGGCGCCAGCCGGTGGCTGTTCATGCCGGGCGGCGCGGTGCCGGCGGTCGCCATCAAGCTCAGCAACCGGCACGGCGGACAGCGCATCGTAAAACTGGACCCCATGACCGGCTTTCCGCGCGTGGAAAGCGTACCAGCCAAGTGACGGGGAAACGCGGATTCACGCTGCTCGAGATGCTGGTGGCGTCCACCATCATGGCGGTGGCCATTGTGGGCCTGCTCAACGGAATCGGAAGCGTCACGCGCAACGCCGCCCGCCTGCGCGATTACGACCGCGCCGCGCAACTGGCCCGCTTCCGCATGAACGAACTCCTGGCCGACGAGACGCTGGCACCCGGTGGTGTGCTGAGCGGCGCTTTCGACTCCAAGCAGACCGGCGGCATGGACATCCAGTGGCAGGCCCGAATCACGACCGCCGAAATGCCGCCCACCCCGAGTACCGGCCAGCCTTGTCTCCAACGCATTGAACTCCAAGTCTCGTGGATGGCCGGCCAACAGAAAAAGACCTTTACCCTCGATGCCTACCGCACGCACATCCTGAAGGTAGGGGATTTATGAGGCGCGGAGAAGCGGGCGTCACGCTCATCGAAATCCTCGTGGCGGTTACGCTCCTGAGCCTGCTTTCCCTGGGCATGGTGATGGCGATGCGCATCGGACTGGCGGCGTACTCCAAAACCGAGACCAAGCTCATGGACACGCGCCGCGTGGTCGGCGCCCAGCGCATCGTGCAATCGGAATTGGAGGGCCTGATCCCGGCGCTCATCACGTGCGGCGGCATCAGCGTGCAGGCCGGGGGACCGCCGGTGGTTCTGTTTCGAGGCGCGGAAGACGGCATGTGGATGGTCTCGGCTTTCTCGCTGGCGCAGGGATGGCGCGGCCAGCCGCAGATTCTGCAACTCTTCGTTATGTCCGGGGACGAAGGCGTCCGGCTGGTGGTCAATGAAATCCCCTACACGGGCGCGGCCGGAGCCGGCCAGCTTTGCACCGGGACTGTGGAGGTTCCCAATTCGATTGCGCGCCTGCCGCAAATGATCCCGGTCCGCGCCGGCCCGCAGACCTTCGTGCTTGCCGACAAGCTGGCCTACTGCCGCTTCGCCTACTACACGCCTCCCAACAACAACCTGATGAATCAGCCGCCCACGTGGCAGCCCGTCTGGGCGGCCAAGGGATGGCCGCTTGCGATTCGCATCGAGATGGCTCCCGCCAAAGACGACCCCTCTCACGTCCAGCCGATTTCCATCACGGCCCCGATTCACATCCGCCGCGATCCCGAAAAGGTGAGCACCGATGGGAATTAGGCAGGAAGTCGGCAGCCAGGGGCCGGAGGCCGGAAGGAAAAGCCGCCGCGGCAGCGCCCTGCTCGCGGTCCTCTGGCTCTCCGCCGCCCTTTCGGCTATCGCCTTCGCCATGTCGGTCAGCGTCCGCGGGGAGACCGACCGCACGGCCACTTCCATGGACGATTTACGCTGCTACTACCTGGCATCCGCCGGCGTCCAGAAAGCCACCGCGGAACTCATGTGGACTCTGAATCAGGGCGCCGGATTCATCCCCAACGACGTGCCATTCGTCGATTACCAATTTCCCAGCGGCACGACTCACGTCGAAATCATCCCCGAAGCCGCCAAACTCAACATCAATCACGCCAGCTACGAACAGCTCCTTTCCCTGATCTCGGCGCTCGGCGTCGAGCCCAACCGGGCCAGCACCATCGCGGCCGGCATCGTCGATTGGCGCAGCCCGGCCGGAGGCTTATCTGCTTTCGATTCCTACTATCTTTCGCAGACTCCGTCTTTTCATTCGCCGCATGCGTCATTTCAAGAGATTGAGGAATTGCTTTCGGTGCGAGGCGTGACCCCGGATATATTCTACGGAACGTGGGTGGCGGCGGGTAACGGCGATGCCGGCGAGAATCCGCTGGTCCGGCGGGCCGGCCTGAGCGATTGCGTGACGGTCTACGGACTTGTTTCCGGCAATGTTGCCAGCGCGCTGGCGCTCGCCGGAGTCGCCCCCACCGGCTTCGATTCGGGCGAAGCGCAACCCGGCCCGGCGCCCGGTCTCCGGAACCTGCTTGCAGGCGGCAATCCCATCGTCACGTTGCGGTCCACCGCGCGGCTTCGTCTTTCCAATGGCCAATACTCCGACATGCGGCGGACGGTCGGAGCGCAGGTAAAATATTTGCCCTTCGGGAAGGCCGACGTTCCCTATTATGTGCTGCGGTGGTACGACACCACCTGGAGTTTTTGAAACGCATCATGCCCGTGGACATCCGCAAAACTCAAGACTTGCGAAAGCTCCTGCACTTCGGTTCGGGCATCGGTATCGAGGTGGGCGCGAGCAATCTGGAAATCGCCGCCGCGCGGGTGCGCCCCAATGGAGTGAAGGTGCTCGGCCGCCTGACGGTGGCGGATTTCGCCAACCGTCCCGCCGCCGAATGGGGCGCGGAGTATGCTCGTTTTCTCGCGTCGCTGGGCCTCAGCCACGTGAGCGCGACGGTTCTGCTGCCGCGCCGCGAGGTGATCGTGCGCCACATGTCGCTGCCCGGAGTCGCCAACCGGGACATCGACGGCGCCATCCGTTTTCAGCTGGATTCGCTGCACCCTTACGGCGACGAAGACGTGGCATGGGGATGGTCGCCGCTGGCGTACGGAGCGGTGCTGGTAGGCATCACCCGGCGCTCCACCATCCGGCACTATCTCGATTTATTTCTGGCTGCCGGCATCAAGGTGGTCAGCTTCACTTTTTCCGCGGCGGCGGTACATTCCGCCGTGCGTTTGAACGGCTCCGGTCTGGGCTCGGGATTTCTGGCCCTCGGTCCGGCATCTGCGGGCGGGGTAGAAGTTTATGGCGAAAGCCAGGCCCGCCCGGTATTCCATGCAGAGTTTCAGTTGCCCGCGGAACGGGCAGCTTTATTGGGGTTGGCCGAACTGCGGCTGGCTCCCGAGACCGCCCCTTTAAAGCTGGAAGACGTGCTTCCCAAGCCAGCCGTCAATCCAGTGGAAAACGATCTTGCCCGCAATCCCCGGCCCTATGCCACGGCTCTGGCCGGTGCTTGTCCCTGGGTCGCTCCGGCAGCGAATCTGCTGCTTCCGGGCGAACGGCAGGCGAGTTCGCGCGCGGTTTTCATTCCCACAGTGGCGCTGGCGGCTGTTCTTCTCCTGGTGGCCGGCGCCATTGTGGCTTATAACTCTTACGCCGATCGCAAATATCTGGCTTCCATCGAAGCCGAAATCGCCAAAGTGTCGCCGGTTGCGAAGCACGCCGACGATCTGGACCGCCAGATTCTGGCCACCCGCCAGCGCGCGGAGCTGCTCGACCAATTCCGCAATCAAACCCGGCACGATCTGGACGCGCTCAACGAGCTGACCAAACTCATCGAGCCTCCGGCCTGGGTGAATAACATTACGCTCTCGCGAGACTCCGTATTGATCTCCGGAGAAGCTCCGCAAGCCGCTCCGCTGCTGAAGATTCTCGATTCGTCGCCGCTTTTCATGAATTCCAGTTTCCAATCGCAAGGCCGGGCGCAGAACGGAAGCGAATCTTTCCAGATTCGCGCCGGCCGCCGGTATCCCGCCCAATGACCCAACTTTCACGCGGTCGACAGATGATGCTGTACGGCACGCTGGGGGTGATGATTGTCGGCGTTTTTCTTCGCTTTCGCGGCAGCCAGGACGAAGTGGTGGCTTCGCACGACTCGGTTCCGGTGGCCAGGCAGCGCCTCGAAATTCTGCGCCGCAAGGCGGCGACGGTCCCGGCGAAGGAAGCCATCCTGAAGCAGGTGACAGCGGAGCTGAAGGACCGGGAAAAAGGAATCGTGCAGGCATCCACCGCTGAGCAGGCGCGCGCCCACCTGATGGACGTGTTACACGCCACCGCAACGGCCAATGGGTTCGATTCGCAAGGCGCCTCGCAGTTCCCCGAACCCAAGGCGCTCGGCCAGGACTACGGCCAGGTAGCGGTGGGACAGAACTTCACCTGCCGGATCGAACAACTGGTGAACTTCCTTTCGGCCATCGCGAACGAACCCGAAATCCTGGCCACCGACAGCATTTTTGTGGCGCCGGTAAAGAACAAAACCAAGGACATCACCGTCCGGCTGATGTTTTCAGGCGTCATTCCTAAGGGCCTGGTGCCGGTGAAGAAGCAAGGAGCCGGGTTTTGAATCGCAAACTGCTCATCTTAAATATCGCGTTGGGAGTCGGCGTAGTTTACGCCGGGTTTGCACTGCACAGCGCCTGGGTGACGGCCAGAGGCCGTCAGGCGAGGATGCCGGGGCCACCGCCGAAAGCTCCGTTCGTAGCGCCGGTGGCGCCGCTCCCGCAGCAGCCGGCAGTCCTGCCCAGCACATATGCGCGGTCGGCTCAGAACGACCTGTTCGATCCTTCGCGAAATCCGGATTTGCCGTTGCCGGAGCCGCCCAAACCTGCGCCGCCGCCGGTACCGCCGCCACTGCCTGCCTACCACGGCATGATGGACTTGGGCGATCCCCAGGGCCCGATCGCCCTGATTACCCAGCCTGGAGCGCCGGGCCACGAGGAAGTGCATGCCGGCGAGCCAATCGGCCAGTTCAAATTGCTGACCTTCGACCGCCAGGAAATGACGCTCGAATGGCAAGGCCAGGTGATCCACAAGCGTCTGAACGAAGGCGGCAGCGAACCTGCCAGAGCACAGGCGGCGGCAGTTTCCGACGGGGCTCCCGCTCCGCCACCTCTGGGGATAATTCCCGGAGTGGCGCCACCGCAGCAGGCTGAGGCCCCCAGACAACAAGTACAGGAGCTTGGGCCGGGACTTCAGGTGGTCGACGGTATCCGCGCCTGTCAGCCCGGCGATACTTCCGCGCCCGGCACGGTCAACGGCGGCTTCCGCAAGGAATTGAATCCCAGCCCGATGGGCACGCAGTGTCTTTGGAGGGCAGTCGGAAAGTAGGAGTGCAAAGGGAACTTATAATGTGTACGAATCTGGTTCGTCCAATCCTTATCGCGGCGATCGCCGTTGGGATGCTCACTGCGGGGCCGGCGCAACAGCAGCAGACCGCGCCGCAGCAGACCGCGCCGCCCCGACCTCTGCCGGTAATTCCCGGCGTGGCTGCACCTTCGACCGCTACGCAGGCCACGCCGCAGCAGGCCACGCCGCAGCAGGCCACGCCGGCCCAGCCGCTGCCGGTAATCCCCGGCGTGGCTGCGCCACAGACTCCGCCTCCCACCACCGTCCCGGCACAGCCCGCCCAGGCAGCGCCGCAGCCGATTCCACCCCCTCGCGGTCTGGATTTCGAAATTCCCAACGGCTCGCTGACAGATTTCATCGAGATCGTCGCCAAGCGCGTCGGCTTCAACTACATCCTCGATCCCGCCGTTGGAGGGAAAGGCTCGGTATCGTTATTTACTTACGGCGAAGTCAAGCCGACGGACCTGATGACCCTTCTGCAGACCATCCTGAGGGTGAACGGCGCCACCATGGTCAAGGTGGGCGACCTGTACCGCATCGTTCCCATCAACAAGATCTCCTCCCTTCCGCTCGATCCGAACGTGAATGTCAACCAGAAGGCGCTCCCCGAAGACGAGCGCATGGTTCTCGACTTGATTTTTCTGAAATACGCCACCGCCAAGGAAATTGAAGGGCTGATCACGCCATTCCTCGGCGAAGGCGCCAGCCACTCTACGTACGAACCGGCCAATCTCCTGATCCTGCAAGACAATGCCCGCAACATGAAGCGCACCTTGAAGCTCATCGACATGTTCGATTCGGAAGAGTTCGCAGGCAAGCGCGTGCAGTTGTTCGAGGTGACCAACAGCCGGCCATCGGACCTGGTGAAGGATCTCGACACCGTGTTCAAGTCGTATGCTCTTGCGGACAAGGTATCGCCGGTCCATTTCATTCCTGTCGACCGGATCAGCGAACTGATCGCCGTGGCTCCCAACCCCGGCATTTTCCCCAAGGTGAAGGAGTGGATCGATAAGCTCGACGTCGCGGTGAAGGTCCAGGCGGGTGAAGTCAGCACCTATGTTTATCGGCTGAAATACGCCCGGGCGGCCACCACGGCGCTGGCGATCACCGCGCTTTACACCGGCAACGTGAACGCCCTCATCGGTCTGGCCGCCATGGCGCAAGCTCAGAATGGCGGATTCGGCGGCGGTGGCTATGGTGGCGGCTATGGCGGTGGCTATGGTGGCGGATACGGAGGAATGAATGGCGGCGGCTTCGGCAACTATGGGGGCTTCGGCGGCGGCGGTTACGGCGGTGGTTACAGCGGTGGTTACGGCGGCGGCTACGGCGGCGCTTACGGCGGTGGAGGTTATGCAGGCGGCGGTTATGGATACGGGGGCGGCAGTTATGGAAACGGCGGCTCGGCCACCGGCATGATTCCGCCGATTTCCGTCGGCAGCCCCGGGAACTCGATTGCCAGCCCGGTGGCCGGACCGAATTCGTCTGATCTTACCGGATCTGTCCTAGGCTCCGCTGGAAATGCCGTCGGACCGGGAGGGCAGCGGATTCCGCACGTCATTCCCAATCCCTTCGACAATACGCTGCTGATTCAGGGGACGCAGCAGGAATACCAGCAGATTCTCAATCTGCTCCGCCAACTCGACGTGCCACCGCGGCAGGTGCTCATCGAAATGAAGGTTTACGAACTCGATCTCTCCGATGGCTGGCAGCAGGGGCTGAGCGCGTACCTGGAGCCGAAGGGAACCAATGCGACAGGTTTGGGCCGCGCACTCAATCTCGGCGTCACCTCTAGCGGACTGGGGCTTTCGCTGGGCACTCTGGTCGGATCGAGCAAAGAGCTTCTGGGTGTGTTCTCGGCCAGCGAATCGAAGAACCACGTCAAACTGCTCTCGGCGCCGAGCATCATCGCAACCGATAGTATCCCGGCCAGCATGAACGTCGGGACGGATGTGCCGGTGCTGACCTCGCAAGCCATTGTGGGCGGAGTGCAGTCCAGCGGCAGCAACGTTTTCAGCAACACCGTGGGTTCGGAGAGCACCGGCATGACGTTGGGCATCACGGCCCGCATCAGCCCCAGCGGGGTGGTGACCATGATTATCGAGCAGGACATCAGTTCTCCGGAAGCCACCAGCACGAGCAACATCAATTCCCCCTCGTTCTCGCAACGCCAGTTCCAGACCCAGGTCACGGTCCAGGACGGAGACACCATCGCGATCGGCGGAGGGATTCAGGAGCAGAAGTCCGATGTAGTCAGCGGGGTACCGTTTTTGATCCACATTCCACTGATCGGCGGTCTGTTCGGGTCACGCAGTGTGAGCACGTCGCGGACAGAACTGGTGGTTTTCATCACTCCCCGAGTTTTGTACGACACGAATCAGTTGCTGGACGCGAGTCAGGAAATCGAAGACAGCCTGAAACACATGCGCAAGACCATCAACCAGAATCAGTAACCAAAGACAATCTGGATCGGGATCTTCTGGTTCCGCAGAATGGAGTCAAACGTGATGATTCCATTCCAATTGCGCCGGAATTTCCCGGCTCCCTCGATGTCTGTATTCTTCAGCCTGCAAGCATTGGATGTTCTCACCACTTTGATCGGCCTGCAAATGGGGGCGCATGAGGCAAGCTTTTTCGTCGGCCGCATGCTGGCGATCGGGGCGGTGGCCGGACTGCTGATCTCCAAGTGCTTCGCGATTATTCTGGCGGCGGCCGCGCTTGCCTTCCACCGGCCTCGAGTCGTGGTGTTTTTGAACTATTGGTTCGTCCTGATTGTCGGGTGGAATCTGTACACAATTTTCTCCACGTTGTGGATCGCGCGGTCCATGCACTAGATCCCGATAGCCGGCGAGCGACGGCAGGACCGCTGCCTTTCGGCAGTGATCAATCCCGACTTTACTTCTTTTTGCCCTTCTTAGCGGGCGCTTTCCTGGCAGAGGATTTCTTTGCCGGAGCTTTTTTGGCGGGCGCCTTCCCGGCGGCTTTTTTGGGGGCCGTTTTCGCGGCAGCTTTCTTCACCGCAGCCTTCTTGGCAGGGGCCGTTTTCGCGGCAGCTTTCTTCACCGCAGCCTTCTTGGCAGGAGCCTTTTTCGCGGCAGCTTTCTTTACCACAGCCTTTTTAGCGGGAGCCTTTTTCGCCGGTGCTTTCTTCACCGCGGCCTTCTTGGCCGGGGCCTTTTTTGCAGGCGCCTTGGCAGCAGGAGCTTTTGGCGTATGCGCTTTCTTAGGCGCGGACTCTTTGGCCACCGGCTTCTTGGGAGGAGCTTCCGGTTGAGCCGCGGCGGGCGCGGGCGGCGGTGGAGGCGGCTCGGGAGCAGGCTGTGCAACTACGGTGGCGACGATTATTTCTTCCACCTCGTCGTCGTCCTCCTCGTCCTCTTCCATCTCGTCGTCGTAGTCGTCGAGCTTGGAGTCCAGTTCCGACGACTGCTCCTCGTCTTCATAATCGTGGAAGTCTTCCATCTCGTCTTCGTCTTTGGGACCAAGTTTCGAACTATTCCACATGCACCTAGCCTCCTCGTCAGGGCACGATCACCCATAGCATACCTTTTTTTGAGCAGCGGGCAATAGCGAAAAGAGAAATCCGCGAAAAATTCAATTCGACGTTCGAGGCTTGCTGGTGGCGGTCATCACAGGAGACTTGCGGGCTTTCGGTTTCGGCCTGGCGGCGGGCTTCGCTACCGGCGCCTTCGTCTTCGAGGAGACCGAAGCCGTGCGGTGCGCGACCGCAGCGGACCTCACGGGACGCCTGGCAGCCACCGGTGCGGGGCGCGCCACAACCGGGATCACCAGGCGATCGCCCTCGCTCGCCTCGCGCGATTGCAAATTATTGGCCGCCACCAGGCTGGTGATGGGAATTCCGAACCGCTTGCTTACATCGGCCACTGTCTCGCCAATGCCCAGGCGATGCACGCGCCAGGAGTCGCGGTGATCGGCGGGGACCATTTCCAGTCCCGCCATGACCTCGTTGCCGGTTCCCTTGGGGACGTGCAGCGCGTAGTCGGCGGGAACGATGTTTTTCAGTACGGCGGGATTCAACTCGGCGAGTTCCGGCAAGGATGTATCGGTGATATCCGAGACGAGAGCCATGCTGGTCTTAGCGGTTGTTTCCACGGTGTCGTATTCGAGCGGCGGATCGAGTTGAATGCCGTCGAGCCCATATTCGGCGGCGTTCTTTTCCATGATCGTCATAGCAAGAATGATGGGCACATAGTTGGTGGTTTCAGCGGGAAGCACGCCGCGGCTGCGCAACTCCCAGAAATCGGCGTATCCGGTGCGTGCCACCGCGTCTTCCACGGCGTTGGGTCCGCAATTATAGGCCGCCAGCGCCAGGTACCAATCGCCGAATTCCGAATAGAGATCGTGCAGATGATGGGCGGCGGCGCGTGTGGCCTTTTCCGGATCCATGCGGTCGTCGGTGTACGGCGTCTGCTTCAGGCCGTACTCATTGCCGCGGAATTTAACGAACTGCCACATGCCGTCGGCCGCCATACGGGAAACCGCGCGGGGGTAAAACCCCGATTCCGCCTGCGCCAGATGGATCAATTCCTGCGGCAACCCCTCCTCGTCCAGAATCCGCGTGATCATCGGCCGATACCGTCCCGAGCGCTGCATGGCGTCTACCATGGTGCGGTGACCGCGGCCTGAAAAATACGTGATGTACGCCAGCACCGTGTCGTTGACGGTGAGCGGCAGTTGCGACGCCGTGGCAGCCACCTGTTCGCGCACCTTCACTTTGAGCCGGGGATCGACCGGAAAGGTCATTTTGAGGATATCTTCAAGGGGCGCCTGCTGGAATTGGCCTTCGCTGCCGGCGGCGGCGCCCAACCCGGCAAGATCGAAGCGGTGAATGTTGTCCACCATCTCGTCGAGCTCCCGCCCGAACTCCTGCCGGTCGCCCGGATCCTGCGAGGATGCCGCGAACATCAGATCGACCGCGGTATCGAACTCCTTCCGGGCGGCTGCCATTTCGCTCGCCTGGTACAGCATCTTGCCATGCTGAAGGTGCAGATAGGCCTGCTGCACGAGCATCTGGGCGTTCAGCCGCTCTTCGGGAATCTCGAATGTATCGCGCAGAACAGAGCTGATGGCGACGACAGCTTCCGGTTGGGCGACCTGCGGCGGATCAGGCAAAACGCCGGCCGATGCCTGCCGATGAGCCACAGGGACGAAGGGCGCGTGGGTTTTGGCCGTTTGGGTAGTGAAGCTGCATGCGCCGGCAAGCAACGCCGCGCCCGCAACGCAAATCCCGCCGATATGCCTGGGCTGAACGCCCATCAATTGCCTCGAACCATTGAAAACAAAGCCTCAACAAGGCTACCGCACGCCGCCGGGGTATGCAAGTTAGACGTCGGTTAGGGTGCCGGGGGTAGCTATTCCTCTTCTTCCTCTTCGCCCGTCTTGGCAGCTTTGGCCGCCGCGATGATCTTGTCGGCCTGCAACTGCGGCACGTAATCGTAATGGTCGAATTCCATGCTGAACGACGCCCTCCCCTGGGTCATGGCGGTGAGATCGTTCTGGTAGTTGAGCATTTCGGCCATGGGTACCTTGGCGCGGATAAACTGCGTGCTTCCCTTGGTTTCCATGCCGGCAATGCGTCCGCGGCGGCCGTTCAGATCGCCCATGAGGTCGCCCGCGTATTCCACCGGCGCCTGGATTTCCACATTCATGACCGGTTCCAGCAGGGCCGGCTTGGCTTCCAGCATGGCGGCCTTGAACGCCTTGCGCGCCGCCAGCTTGAACGCCAGTTCCGAGGAATCCACATCGTGATACGAGCCGTCGTAGACCGTGACCTTGAAATCCACCATCGGATAGCCGGCCAGATATCCCTTTTCGGCCGCTTCGACGATGCCCTTTTCCACTGCGGGTATGAAGTTCTTGGGGATGGAGCCGCCGAAAATCTCGTTGGCGAACTCGAATTTGGCTCCGCGCGCCAGCGGTTCCATCTTGATCCAACAATCGCCGAACTGCCCGTGGCCACCGGTCTGCTTCTTGTGCCTTCCCTGGACGTCGGCCCTTCCGCGGATAGTCTCCCGGTAGGGAATCTTCGGCGCTTTGAGCGTGACATCCACTCCGTACCGCTTTTTCATCCGGCTGACCACGATTTCCACATGCTGCTGGCCGGTGCCGGCGAGTAGAAACTCCCGCGTCTGCGGGTCCCGGTAAAAGCGCAGCGACTGATCTTCTTCCAGAATCCTGTGGACCGCCTGCCCCATGCGGTCCTCATCGTTCCGCGATTTGGCTTCAATCGCGAAAGCGATGGAGGGTTCGGCCAATTTCACCGGGGTGTAGACCGCGGTGGCGCCCTTTTCCTGAAGCGTGTCGCCGGTCAGCGTGTCCTTCAACTTGGCCACCGCACCGATATCGCCGGCGTGGATCTCGGGCACCGGCTGGAGCGTCTTTCCCTGCGGGCTGCCAATATGCGACAGGCGCTCGCCGCTTCCGCGGGTGTTGGTCATATTGGCATCGTTCTTGACCGTGCCGGTAATGACCTTGAAATAGGTGATGCGGCCGGCGAACGGATCGGCCGTAGTTTTGAACACGAATGCCGAGGCCGCGCCGCCGCCGGAGATCTTCTGGGTGGTTTCCGCGCCGCTGACCGTGGCCGGCACGCCTTCGCGCTCGGTGGGCGCGGGCAGATTGTCCACGATAAAATTGAGCAGGAGGTCGCTGCCGATATTGTGCAGGCCGGAAGCGCAGAAAACCGGGAAGATGCGCATTTCGGCAACACCCTGCTTAAGTCCGCTGACAATCTGCTCGGTTTCGAGCGTCCCCTTGTCGAAGAACTGCTCCATGAGGGCATCGTTGCCCTCGGCGACCATTTCGATCAGCGCCTCATGCGCCTTCTGGGCGGCATCTGCCAAATTCGCGGGAATATCTCCTTCTTTTCCCTTACCGTCGCCATCGGCTGTGTAAGTGTAGGATTTCATGCGGACAAGGTCGACTACGCCCTTGAAATCGCGTTCGGCGCCGATGGGAATCTGGACGGGAACGGCGGAACGGCCGAAGTTTTCCTGGACATTAGCGAGGGCGCGCTCGAAATCGGCGCGTTCCCGATCGAGCTTATTAATGACGACGGCGCGGGGAAGCTTGAAATCGTTGGCGAACTGCCAGACCTTTTCGGTCTGCACTTCGACGCCGGCGACGCCATCGACCAGGACAATGGCGGAATCGGCGGCCGCCAGCGCGGCGCGGGTGTCATTAATAAAGATATTGTAGCCAGGGGTATCGAGAATATTGATTTTGGCCTTCTTCCATTCGGCCACGGCGATGGAGGTTGAAATCGTGATTCTGCGGGCGATTTCCTCGTCGTCGAAATCGGTGATGGTGTTGCCTTCATCGACACGGAGAAGGCGGTTGGTGGCTCCGGAGGTGAAAAGCATTCCGGCGGTGAGAGAGGTCTTACCGGAATCGCCGTGCCCCACCAACCCGACGTTCCGGATGTCTTTGCTTTCGTATACTTTCACGTGGATACGCTCCAGATTAAAACGGAATGGTAACACGCGCGGGGAGGAGGGTGGGACGGCGAGAGAGCCGCGCCTCGCGTTCGCGTAAGAACCCCCACAAAAGCTCCGAACCACCCGGATTTCTGCGGCGGTATACCCCGAGCCCGGCATGCACATAATGAGCTTATGGCCGCGCGCAAATCGACTCCCGACGAAATCCGGCGCCGCTTCGATGCCGATGTCGACCGCTTCTCCGTTCTCGAAACCGGACAATCGTCCACCATCGACGCTCCGCTTGCGCTCGAATTGATCGCGCGGGCTGCCGCCGGAGTGCGCCCCCAAGCGGCTGCTCTGCTCGATATCGGCTGCGGCGCGGGCAATTACTCGCTCAAGCTTCTCCATTACCTGCCGCTCCGCTCCATCACGCTGGTCGATTTGAGCCGGCCGATGCTCGACCGAGCCGTCGCGCGCATCCACACCGCCGCTCCGGACGCTACAGTCAATGCCATACAGGCCGATGTTCGCGAGACTGCGTTTTCCGAAAACACCTTCGACGTCGCGGTGGCGGCAGCCACGCTTCACCACTTGCGCGAGGATAGCGAATGGCGGAACGTTTTTGCCGCCGTCCACCGCGCGCTGGTTCCCGGCGGCTCTTTCTGGGTATCGGATTTAATTAGGCATCAATCAGCCGCGGTGCAGGAAATGATGTGGCAGCGGTACGGCGAGTATCTCATCGCGTTAAAGGGCCCGGACTATCGCGACCACGTTTTTGGCTATGTCGAGGCCGAAGATACTCCGCGCCCGCTCTACTGGCAGCTCGATCTGCTCGCGCGCACGGGATTCCGCGAGATCGACGTGCTGCACAAAAACTCCTGCTTCGCGGTGTTCGGCGGCCTGAAATAGGACCTTGGCGCGGGTGCGATACCATGGACGACAGGCCACCCACAGTCATGCGCAGTCTTCTCGCATTTCTCTTTGTCCCCATTTTGTTGGCCGCGCCGCATCCGCTCTCGCCTCTCACCGCCGACGAGATCCGCGCCGCCGCTCGCATTTTCAAGGCGTCCCCCAAATTCCCTGCCGGCGCCCAATTCAGCATTCTCACGCTCGATGAACCGCCGAAAGCTCAGGTGCTCGCCAAAGCGGCGATCCCGCGCCGCGCTTTCGCAGTGATCTACGACCATGCGGGCGACCGCACCTTCGAAGCCGTCGCCAACCTGAGCGCCAACGCTGTCGAATCGTGGAAGGAGATCCCGGGCGTAGAACCCGCCATCGACGCCATCGACTCCGATCTTGCCGACCAGATTGTCCGCGCCGACCCGCGTTGGGCGCAGGCCATGCGCGCCCGCGGCATCCGCGAGAACCGCGTGGTCACCATGTCCTGGACTGCGGGATATTTCGGGCTGCCCGGCACCGAACGGGGCCGCATCGTGCGTGTGGTCCCTTATTACGCGGGCGCCGGCCAGAACCTCTACGCGCATCCCGTGGAAGGGGTAGTGGCGCACGTCAATCTCACCACCCGCAAGGTTCTCGATTTCCTCGATATCGACCGCAACGTGCCCGTGTCCCGCGAAAACGCGGATCTGAGCGCGCGCGCGCCGCGTCCCGCCCCGGCGCCCCTCGTCATTACGCAGCCCGAAGGGCCTGGATTCAAGATCGAAGACGGCGAAGTCCACTGGCAGAAGTGGCGCTTTCGCTATGCGCTCCATCCGCGCGAGGGGGTGGTGCTTTACACCGTCGGATATGAGGACGGCGGCAAAGTCCGCTCGGTGATGTATCGCGGGTCTCTCAGCGAGATGGTGGTGCCCTACGGCGACCCCACAGCCGGATGGTTCTTCCGCAACAGCTTCGACGTGGGCGAATTGGGCTTGGGCTCGACCGCCACGCCTCTGCGCGCCGGTGTGGATTGCCCCGCCAATTGCACCGTGCTCGATGCCGTTCTGGGCGACGAAAACGGCGCACCGCGAGTGATTCCCGGCGCCATGGCGCTGTTCGAGAGGGATGGCGGCATCGAATGGAAGCACGCCGAGAACACGCGCCGGTCGCGCGAGTTGGTGCTCGCCTATTGGAGCCAGCCGGGGAATTACGAATACGGCTTCGAATGGGTGTTCCACCAGGACGGCACGCTCGAGAGCCGCGTCAATCTTACCGGCATCATGGCAGCCAAAGGTGTGGCCTCCGGCGCGCACGACCCCCACGCCCACCTGGTGGCGCCAAACCTGGCCGCGCCGCATCACGAGCACTTCTTCGCCTTCCGCCTGGATATGGACGTGGACGGCACGCCCAACCGCGTGGTGGAGTTGAACACCGTCTCGATGCCCAAAGGCCCGAACAATCCCTACGGCGGCGGCTTCACTATGGAGCAAACGCCGTTGCGCACCGAGCAATCCGCGGAGCGCCAGCTGAACATGCCGAGCAGCCGGCGGTGGGTAGTGGAGAGCACCACCGCGCGGAACTCCCTCGGCCAGCCGACCGGTTATCTGCTGATGCCCGGCGAAAACTCGCTGCCGTTCGCGCAGCCGGATTCCTACGTTCGCAAACGCGCGGGCTTTCTCAACGCGCACCTCTGGGTGACTCCGTATAGCGACAACGAGCGGTATGCCGCAGGCGACTTTCCCAACCAGAGCAAGGGCGGCGAAGGTCTTCCAAAATGGACCGCCGCCAACCGTTCGGTGGATGGCCGCGACGTGGTCGTCTGGTACGTCATGGGCATCACGCACAATCCCCGCCCCGAAGACTGGCCGGTGATGCCGGTCTACGAGGCGGGATTCAAACTGATGCCGCTGGGCTTTTTTTCGAGCAATCCGGCCATGGATCTCCCGGCGCCGCACTAATTCCCAGCGGTAAGAATCGAGAAATCTGGCGGAGCGTCTCTCATGAGCCGTATCGCCCCGGGACGGGCACCCGGCCGGGAATTCTCTACCGAGTCGCGATCGGGGGAGTATCTGTGGGTCAGACCATACGGGAACGACGCCGGAGATGGTGGCGGCGCTCACTGAATTCGGCGTTCCTCGCCGCGGCCGAAGCGGATTTTGCCGGGCGTCCAAATAAAATTGGGGAGCCAAATAGCGCTCCCCAGAAATTTCTACACAGTTGACAGAAGATTACTCGCACTCTTACTGGTAACTTTTGATGTCTTTAATCACCATGACATTGCCGTTCGGAGTGGCGACGATGCGAACTTTTACCGGCCGGTGGCGGTTGAGGTCATTGGAAAAAGTCTGGTTCGACCGCATCATCTCGCCCACGCGGGTATTGCTTTCCGGATCGAAATGAACCACCCGGCCATCCGGAGTGACTAAAGCGAAGTTGGTGGTGGAAGTTGTTACCGGGCAATTCGAGCTATCTTTGGTGGTTACGGTAGTCGTGGTCGAGTCCGGATTGGAGGTGGTCTCTTTGGAGTGGCTATGAGTGGAGTAACAACCCTGGTCGATCAGCGTCCCCTCCATGCTCACGGGCGCATTCGACGTCGTAGTTGTCGTGGTCGATTCGCTCTGCGTGCTCTGCTGGGCGTATAAAAGCCCCATGCACAGCGGAAGCGTCGCGATAGTAAGAAGTTTCATGGTTTTTCTCCCAATATGGTTTTGCGTTCCCACTCCCGGTAAAATGCATACCTCGGCCCAATGAACGGCCCCATACGTTCCGCAATTCACCAGGCGCCGGCGCGGACCTGGAAGTTATCGCAGGCTCACGGGCGGCAAATAGGTGCCGTTCTCCTCGCGATGCCACCAAGCGCGCTCCCCGAAATGTGTGAAGGTATACGAATAAGTCACGGCCCGGATGTATCGCGGCGGGGATTTGGGAAACGGATTGTAGCTCAGCAGCTTCAATACGCTGGGCTCTCCCTGGAAGAGACGAAGCACAAAATTCATAAACCAGTCGTTGTCGCGGCGGCTGCCGAGGGCCGCGAACCACATTTGCCAATCGAGCCGCGGTTGGTAAGGCGCCACGACCGGCGGATGGCGATAGACGTTGCCAGGCTTATAGGGGAACTCGTATGCTTTCCATTCCACTCCATCGTTCGAGCCCTCCACGATAATCTCGCTGCGGACCGTGGTCATGACCGCGAAAAGGCCGTAGCTGTTGACGATCCGCAGCTGATCGGTATACCGCTGAACGGTTTCGCCGCCGGGCGGGAGGGGGATCGAAAAGAGCTGGAGGCAGGTCAATCCGCTCAGCACGCCAATAACTATCGCCACGCCGATCGTAACTACCCGCGAAGCGCGGCAATGCCGATCCGGTTCGATAAACAGCCACATACACAGAAAAATAGTGAGATAGTTGAAAAAGGTGTAATTTCCGGTCAGCAGGATGAGGGTCTGAAGTGCAATCGTAAGCCCGGCCGCAATGTGACGCAGCCGTTTCGGCGCGAAGAAAAGAAACGGGACGCCTAACTCCACGGCGAACACAAATAGCACCGATAGTTTCTGAAACCACTCAGGTAACTGCTGCATGTACCACGCCAAGGGAGTGGGAAGCGGCTGTGTGTAATAGTGGTAAGTAAGTGCAGTAAGATTGCGCCAGGCGGGATCGCCGCTCAGCAGCTTCACCATTCCGCTGAAAAACATCAGCCGGAACAGCAGCCAGCGGAATAGCCAGATGCGGACCCGGACGGCGCCGGCGAAAATCGCCAGAAAGCCGGCCTCGCTGAGCAGAATGTCCCACTGGAACGAGTAGAAATCCTGCCCTACCGAACAGAGCGAAAGCCAGAGCACGAGGCATACGGCCATCGCCGGACGCTGCCAGCGTCCCAAAACTGCGATCAATGACCACAAACAGCCAGTCAGCCAGAGCGCCTTCATGGCGCTATCGTTCGGTAACAGCCACAGCAGAGTGGGTATGTTCCAATACGCCGAGACGTGCATGATGGAACGGGCGGCCTTTAAATATTCCTCGAACGGCAAGATGCCGTGCGTTCCCAGGAGCCCTCGCGCCTGTATCCCAAATGACAGAAAAGCCACGAAATAGACCAAGCCCAGCAGGCGTAGAAACGTCTCCGGCGTAGCCCATGGACGATTCAGACCTAATTTCGGAGTCCAGCCCCAGGGAAATCCCCTTCCGCTCACCCCTTTAATTCCCCCATTCCGCCATGCATCTCGCCATTCAATGATTACCTATTTCTTTCAATTGGTTAAAGCGCCAAGATGGCCTCATTCTGGGAAAAGTACAACTATGAGCACTCAGCCTTTCGAACCCAAAGTAACCGCCAATCTGGTGCAGATTGGCGCATCGGTGGAAGATGTCATCCAGCAGCGGCTGGCCGAGGAGCGCGCGCGCCTGGAAGCCGAAGCCGGGCTTGCCAAGCGTGAGGCGCATCACTTCAAACGGCCGGTGGAGCGGCCTTTCACGCGCGAGCAGCGCGGCAGCACTACCCTGCTGTTCGGCGGCCTCACCTGGAAACATGAAAAGCTGGTGCATGGTGCGCTCGAAGGACTGGGCTACCGCGCCGAAGCCGTGCCTACGCCGAACGTGAAGGCATTCCAGACCGGCAAGGAATACGGCAACAACGGGCAGTGCAACCCCACATATTTTACCGTCGGAAACCTCGTCCAGTATCTGCAAAATTTGGAAGAACAGGGTCTGAGCAAGCAGGAGATCATCGACCGGTACGTGTTTTTCACCGCCGGCGCCTGCGGACCCTGCCGCTTCGGCATGTACGAAGCCGAATATCGCCTGGCGTTGCGCAACGCCGGGTTCGACGGTTTCCGCGTGTTGCTGTTCCAGCAGTCCGGCGGCCTCAACCAGTCGGACGCCGAAGCCGGGCTGGAAATGAACCTCGATTTCTTCCTCGGCATCCTGAACGCGCTCAACTGCGGCGACGTGATGAACGAAGTGGCGTACGCGCTCCGGCCGTACGAAGTAACTCCCGGGCAGACCGACACTGTGCTCGATGAGGGAATGGATTATCTGCACGAAGTATTTCGCAAGAAACAGCCGTGGAAGCTGGAGGGCGGACTCACGAAATACTTAGGCGGCTTCTCCGATAAAGCGGAATATATCGGTAAGTTCGTCAGCCAGCTCAAGGGCGACGATTACATGCCGGCGCTCGAGCAATGCCGCGACCGATTCAACGAGATCGAAATCGACCGGCTGCGCGTGAAGCCGATCGTCAAGATCACCGGCGAATTCTGGGCGCAGACCACCGAGGGCGATGGCAACTTCAACATGTTCAACTTCTTGCAAAAGGAAGGCGCGCAGGTGCTGGTAGAGCCCATCGGTACGTGGATTATGTACATGATCCACCAGGTGGTGCAAAAGTACAAAGACTTCAAGGGACTGGAAGAAGGCGCCGTGCTGCCGCCACTGTGGAAGATCGGGCAGCGCACCAAGATCGAAGTCAACTACCGCCAGAAAGTGGCCAAGCTGAAGCTGGCGGAAGCGATTTTCAAAGGCGAATATCACAAGATCGTCAACGCGCTCGGCGGCATCGCGCATCATCTCGCCGATCAATACGAACTGCAGCGGCTCGGCCATCCGTTCTACAATTCGCGCGCCGGCGGCGGCGAAGGCCACCTGGAAGTGGCCAAGAACATTTACTACTCCAACAAAGATCTCGCGCACATGGTGCTTTCGGTCAAGCCCTTCGGGTGCATGCCCTCCACGCAGTCGGATGGCGCGCAATCGGCCGTAGTTTCGAATTACAAGGACATGATCTACCTACCGATCGAAACCTCCGGCGAAGGCGAGATCAACGCCCATTCGCGCGTGCAGATGGCGCTGGGCGAAGCCAAGAACAAGGCCAAGAAAGAGTTCGCGCAAGTGCTCGAAAAAACCGGCCTGACGCTGGAACAGTGCCGCGCCTGGGTGGAGTTGCATCCCGAAACCAAAAAGCCGCTGTACCAGGTTCCGCACACCAAGGGATACGTCGGATTGGCGGCAAACTTCGTGCTTCACATCGCCGAACGGATGAAGGCCGAAGGAATGCCCAAAGTCGAGGCGGAATTGGCCGCCGCGGCCAACTAGACAGGACCCTTCGATGGAAAAACATTTCCTCATCGGAATGGATGTCGGCTCGACCACGGTGAAAGCCGTGGTGATCGACGCCGCCACCGACCAAATCTTGTGGAGCGATTACCAGCGCCACGACACCAAGCAGCCCGAAAAGGTGCTCGAATTCTGCAAGCGCTTCGATACCGAAATCGAAGGCTTCGATGCCAAGCGCTCCCGCATGTTCATCACCGGCTCCGGCGGCAGCGGGCTCAGCAAATACCTGGGCTCGAAGTTCGTGCAGGAAGTCAACGCGGTATCGCTGGCGGTGGAGAAGCTCTACCCCGAATGCGGCTCGGTAATCGAACTAGGCGGGCAGGACGCCAAGATCATCATCTTCAAGGCCGACCCGGAAACCGGCCGCAAAAAGAAGATTCCGTCGATGAACGACAAGTGCGCCGGCGGAACGGGCGCGGTGATCGACAAGATCAACGCCAAGCTGCGCATTCCCGCGGACCAGCTTTGCCAGATGGGGTACAAAGGGCTCAAGCTCCACCCCGTCGCAGGTAAATGCGGCGTCTTCGCGGAAACCGATATCAACGGCCTCCAAAAGATGGGCGTGCCGCCGGACGAACTGATGGCGTCGCTGTTCGAAGCCATCGTGATGCAGAATCTCTCGGTGCTGACGCGCGGCAACACGCTGCTGCCGGTGGTGTTGCTGCTTGGCGGCCCGAACTGCTACATCAAGGGCATGCGCGATTGCTGGAAGGCCAACATCCCGAAGATCTGGCAAGAGCGCAACACGCCGCTTCCGGAAGGTGTCGCGCCGGAAGACCTGATCAAAACTCCGGATAACGCGCAATATTTCGCCGCCATTGGTTCGGTGGAATTCGGCAAGACGGAAGACGACGGCGTGGGCCAGTATCTCGGGTACGAAAAGCTGGAATGGTACGTCACCGTCGGGCGCGACCAGGAAAAGGCCAAAAAGGGTGGCACCGGCGGGCTCGCCAAGGACGAAGCGGATCTTGCCGCGTTCAAGCAGAAGTATCGCCACAAGAAGTTCACGCCGGCTACATTCCACCCCGGTGATGTCGTGGAGGGATTCGTCGGAATCGACGGCGGATCAACGTCAACCAAGGCGGTGCTTCTCTCCAAGGACCACAAACGGCGCATTCTGGCGAAAACCTACCAGCTCTCCAAGGGCAACCCGATCGAGGATACCATCGAGGTGCTGCAAAAGCTCGACCGGCAGATTCGCGATCAAGGCGCGGAACTGAAAATTCTGGGCGTGGGCACAACGGGATACGCCAAGGACATTTTGAAAGACGTGGTCGGCGCGGACGCCGCGTTGGTTGAGACAGTGGCGCACACCGAGGCCGGCCTGCACTTCTACGACGACGTGGACGTGATTTGCGATGTCGGCGGGCAGGACATCAAGATCATCATTCTCAAGAACGGCCGCGTGAAAGATTTCAAGCTGAACACGCAGTGTTCCGCGGGCAACGGCTACTTTTTGCAGTCCACCGCGCAGGGTTTCAATGTCCCGGTAGAACAATACGCCGATACCGCGTTCGGCGCCACGGGATTCCCGTCGTTCGGCTATGGCTGCGCCGTTTTCATGCAGAGCGACATCGTGGATTTCCAGCGGCAAGGCTGGAAGCCCGAGGAAATCATGGCCGGGCTGTGCAACGTGCTGCCGAAGAACATCTGGCTGTACGTCTCTCAGATTCCGAATCTCTCGGCGATCGGCAAACGCTTCCTCCTGCAGGGCGGCACGCAGTACAATCTGGCCGCCGTGAAATCGCAGGTGGATTTCATCGAGTCGCGATTCAAGGGCAAGGATGTCGAACCCGATGTGATCGTTCACGAGCACTGCGGCGAAGCCGGAGCGATCGGCGCGGGCCTGGAAGCGGGCCGCCTCTGGGATAACGGCCGGCAGACCACCTTCATCGGCCTCGACGCTTGCGCGCACATCGAATACAAGACCACTCGCAACGAAAACACGCGCTGCTATTTCTGCAAGAACAAGTGCCTGCGCACGTTCATCGACGTCAAGACTAACATCGTCAACATCGAGCACCAGCCGCCCAAGAAGACCAAAGTTCCGCTGGAAGCCGGCGCGCAGCGGTTGATCATCGCCACCTGCGAGAAGGGAACCGTCGAGAACATCGAGGAAATGCGCGGTATCAAGGGCAACCTCGATAAGATCAAGCAGGCCAACCCGAATTTCGTGGAAGTGGCCGCCAAGGGCGTATTCCGCGTGCCCGACGTGCCGCTGGTGTCCGACCCGGCGCCCAAATTCCAGATCACCGCGGCGCAGAAAAAGCGCGCGGCGCTCCTGAAGAAGCGCTCCGAAATGCGCATCGGCATGCCGCGCGTGCTGAACATGTACTCGCAGACGCCGGTTTTCACGGGCTATTTCGCGTCGCTGGGCATCCAGGCGCAGAACATCGTTTACTCCGACTACACCAGCGAAGAGCTATACAAGGAAGGCGCGAAGCGCGGCGCTATCGACCCGTGCTTTCCCTCAAAACTCGGCATTCCGCACGTGCACAACCTGCTCTATAAAGTGCACGCCAAGAAGCCGCTCGACATCATCTTCTTCCCGATGATCGATTGCCTCACCACCACGCTGTACAAGCCGCAAGCCAGCCGCAGCTGCCCCACGGTCGCCACGACCCCGGAAGCGGTGAAGGCGGCATTCACCAAGGAAGGCGATCTGTTCGCGGAGAAAGGCGTCCAATTCCTGGACACCTTCGTGAACCTTTCCAAGCCCGACCTGTTCGAGCGGCAGATGTACGAACAGTTCAAAGACATACTCGGGCTGACGCCGGAAGAGAACAAGCGCGCGGTTGAGCAGGGCTATCGTTCGCTGGCATATTTCGACAATGTGACCATGCGCGGGGCCGCGCGTGAAGTGCTGGAGCAGCTCGAGCGCGAAGACCGGCTCGGCGTGGTGCTCCTCGGGCGGCCGTATCACAACGACCCCGGCGTGAATCACGAAATCCTCGAGGAATTCCAAAAACTGGGCTATCCGGTTTTCTCGCAGGACTCGCTGCCCATCGACGACGACTACGTTTGGCGGCTGTTCGGCGACGACGTGGAAGCCGGCGAGATCCCCCATCCCATGTCCATCAGCGACGTGTGGAAGAACTCGTACAGCGAAAACACCAGCCGCAAAGTCTGGACGGCGAAGTATATCGCGCGGCATCCGAACCTCGTGGCTCTGGAGCTTTCGAGCTTCAAGTGCGGCCACGACGCGCCGATTTACACGGTGGTGGAAGAAATCGTGGAGCACTCCGGCACGCCCTACTTCTGCTTCAAGGATATCGACGAGAACAAGCCCACCGGCTCGATCAAGATCCGCGTGGAGACCATCGGCTACTTCCTGAAGCGCTACCGCGAAGACATAGTGCGCAACAAGAACAAGGCCAAGACCATCGAAGACCAGCTAAAGGAGTTCGAAGCCCGTCTGCGCCGGGAAATGATGCGCGAGCGGCTCGATACTTTGGGCGGCGCGTTCGAATCGGGCGCCATGCCGCAGATTCATGTGAGCCTGGGCCAGTTGGCGGCGTCGAATCCGGCCGCGCGCGAGTACGAACCGGTCTCCGGCGATTAGCGCACGGCACATCCATAGCGGTCGCGTCCTTCACGGATGGCCCATTGCACGCCTTCGGGGAGGCGCGCGTCGCGGTATGCCCGTGCCAGTTCGGAGTAGGCGGTGCAGAGGTCGCCTTTCACCTGCCGGCACCCCTGCACATTCAGTTGAAAAACTCCCGCGCTCCCGGTAAAGGCGCACTCGCGGTCGGGCGCTTGTTTGTACAACTCGCGGATGGAGCGCACGGTCGTGGCCTGAAAATTGTCGGTTAGCCCTTTTTCCAAAAGGCTCGTTGCGGCCATGGCTGGATTCCCCAGCTTGGCGTAAGCCACGCCTAGGCCATCGTACAGTTCAAGCGTGCGCGGATTGAGTCCCTGCGCGTAGCGCAGCGCCTCCACGGCGCCGGCATAATTTCCCAACTTGATGTCGGTTTCCGCGAGGTAGAGGTACAATCCCTGCTCCCCGGCGCGCGCCTTGAGCCCTCCGTGCGCGCGCTGCACGCCGTCATATTCGGCTTCCAGCGCCTGCGAAATTTCGCGCGCCTTCAGGAGGGCTGCGCGCGATTTTTCCAGCCATTCGGATTGATGTTCGGGAGCCACGAGACTGGCCTTCACGGCGTAATAGCGGCCCAGGTCGGTCGCGGGGAACGAGATGGACCGGGCAGGCGGCAGCGGGGCTAGAATCAGGCAAGCTGCTTCCTGCTCCGCGATAGCCCGGTCGAGGTTGCCGAGGGCGTCCTGTTCGAAGAGGGCGCGGCCCAACATGTAATGGAGGCGGAAGCTGCGCGGCGAGTTCGGCAGGTCGGCCGATGCCAGCGCGAGGTCGTCGTCCCACGCCGGGTTGCGGGCAATGGTGCGGACAGAATACACCACCAGCAGGGCAATCAGCAAACCTTTGGCGAGCCGCTGGTTTTTCAGCCGGTAGATCAGCGATGCGGTCATGACGGCGAACGCCACTGTCGGCAGATAGAGGAATCGTTCCGCGAACGCCGCGCCGATCAGCAGGATCAGATTCGAAGTGGGCAGGAGTGCGATCGCGAAAAATCCTGCCGCCCAGAACGCCACCGGATCCGCGCGGCGGCGCGCGATGGCGTATGCCGGAAGCGCGACGACGGCCAGCAGCGAAATCCAGAGCGGCGCATCTTGCCAGGAGGCCAGCGGAATGGCGGCGAACGAATGGTCGCACACCAGGGTCCGCGGGAACAGAAGCACCAGGAGATCCGCGCCGATGAGGCGGATTGCGGTCCAGCGCGCCGTCCAAAATCCGGCCAGCCGCAGCGGATTATCGACGTAAATCGGGCTGTACGGTGCCAGATTGCCCAGCACCACGCTGCGCACGATCGCGAGCAGCGCCAGCGACGCCGCTACCGCCGCATACTCGCGCCAGCGCGGCTTCGAGCGGAAACTCCAATCCCAAAGCAGCATCAGCCCGATCAATATGGCGGCGTTTTCTTTGGCGAACACTCCCAGGGCGGCGACCGCGAACAGCACCAGCGGCGTCCAGCGTCCCCGGCCTCGCACATAAACCAACAAGCCGCCGAGTACTGACATCGCTGCCAGCAGATCGGCGCGGCCGGCGACGCTGGTCACGGCCTCCGTGCCGATCGGGTGGACGGCCCAGATCGCCGCGGCAAAAAATGCCGGCCCGGCGCGGCGAAAGATCAGAAAAGCGACTTCATAGAGCAGCCACACGTTGATGGCGTGGAGCAGGAAATTCACTACGTGATAACCCGCGGCGTCGCGGCCGTTTCCCAGCACCGCGTAGTTGAAAAGCAGGGAGAGCGTCGTGACCGGGCGATAGAGGCCGTCGCCGCCGAGCGGCCACCAGTAATTCCTGGTGAAGATGAGCGCCAGATTGTCCGCCGTCGCCGCCGTAAGCCGCGTGTCCTGCGAGAGAATGACTTTGGAGTCCTGCGCCAAGCCGAGCCAGAACGAATTGACGTATGCCACGAGCGTCACTCCGAAGAGTGCGGCTCTTACGGCGCGGGACACGCATACCTCTGGATGGCAGCCGCCTGCAGTTGTTCCGCTTCCTGAGGCGAGCGCGAGTCGCGATAGGCCTGCGCCAGATCGGCGAAAGCCGCGCATACGTCGCCCCTGACCCGCGGGCATCCGGACAAATTGAATGCCCACCCGTTGGCCTGCTGGACGAAAGCGCATTGGCCGTCCGGCATCTTGAGATACAGGTCGCGAAGGGCGGACATCGTCGCGGGCTGGAAGTTATCCACCAGGGCTTTCTCTTCCGTGGTTACGGCGGCTTTTGGATAATCGCCCATCGCGGTATAGGCCAGGACGAGGCCGTCGTAAAACACCGGCGTTCGCGGGGCCACATGAATGCCGTAGCGAAATGCTTCCGCGGCGCCGCTGTAATCGCCGAGATGCATATCGGTGTTGCCCAGCGCCAGGTACAGTTCCTGACTGGCCGCGCGCGATGCCGGCGGTCCGCCGCGCGCGCGCTGTACTTCGTCGTAATCCTCTTCTTTGGCTCGCGAAATCTCGCGCGCCTTCCGCAAGACCGCGAGCGACTTGCGGTACCACGCGTTCGGTTCGGGTTCGCCGGCCTGGTCGGCTTTTGCGGCGTAGTAGATTCCCAACATCGTCGGCGTCAACGGAGTGGACTCCCTCGCCGGCAGCGGCGCAAGCAGACGCCACGCCGTTTCCTCTTCGCGGATGGCCTGATCGATGTTGGCGCGCGTGCCGCTATCGTAAAGCTCCTTCGCCAGCATGTCGTGCAGGCGGAAACTGCGCGGCGAATTCGGGAGATCGGCCAATGCCAGCGAGCTGTTGTTGTCCCAGGCGGGATTGCGCGCGAACGTGCGCACGGCGAACAGCGCGACGAGAGCGACGAGCACGATCCGGGCGATCTTCTCGTTCCTGATCCGATAGAGCAGCGCCGCGACCATTACCGCGAACGCGATCGCCGGCAGGTAGAGGAAGCGCTCCGCCATGGCCGTGCCGATCAGAATTACCAGGTTCGACGTGGGCAGGATGGCGATGGCGAAGAAACCGGCCGCCCAGAAAATGAGCGGATCTTTGCGATAGCGCGCGAAGGCGATCGCCAGGATCGAGACAATCGCGGCGAGCGAAAGCCAGGCCCATGGGTCGGACCAGGCGGCGGGCACCACCTGCGAGCGATCGGAGGAAAGAAATGCCGGAAAGACCAGCAGCCAGAGGTCCAGTCCTACGACCTTGAGGGCGGTCCAGCGCGCTGTCCAAAAGCCCGCGCGGAACAGAGGGTTATCGACGTACGGCGTCTCGGCGGGCGGAAGCGCTCCGAGCACGGCGTGGCGCACCACTGTGAGCAAGACCAGCGATGCCGCCACAGCGGCGTAGCACTGCCAGCGCGGCTTGTCGTGGAACGTCACGTCCCATAGCAGCATCACGCCGATGAGAATGGCGGCATTCTCCTTGGCGAAGGCTCCCGCGGTCGCAATGGCGAACAGCGCGACGGGAGTCCAGGCGCCGCGATTGCGGATGTAGAGCAGCAGGCCGCCCAGGACGGCCATGGCGGCGAGCAGGTCGGCGCGGCCCACGATGCTGGTGACGGCCTCCGTTCCGATGGGGTGGACGGCCCAGAGCGCCGCGGCAAAAAAAGCGGGTCCCGCACGGCGCAAGAGCAGGAGAGCCAACTCATATACCAGCCACACGTTGATTGCGTGCAGCAGGAAATTCACCACGTGGTAACCCGCCGGATTGGGACCGTTTCCCAGCACGGCGTAATTGAACAGGTTCGAAAGCGTGGTGACGGGGCGGTACAGGCCATCGCCGGTCTTCGGCCACCAGTAGTTTTTAGTCAGGATGGCTTTAAGGTTGCCGGCAGTCACGGTTTGGATGCGCGGGTCGGCGGTGACGATGGTCTTCGAATCCTGTGCCAGTCCCAGGCCGAACGAATTGAGATACGCCGCCAGCGCGACAAGCAACAGGATCGCGCGGATGCGCCATTTCGAGACTGGATGTAACGCTTTCGAACTGCCGCGGGAGCGTGCCAAAACCGTAGTATGGCATACGATAATGGAACAACGATGAAATACTTCCTGGCGAAAACCGACCCCGAGACTTATTCCCTGGACGATCTGGAGCGCGAAGAGCGTACCGTGTGGGATGGCGTGACGAACGCGCAGGCCGTGCGCGCGATTCGCGAAATGCGGCCGGGAGATCGCGTCTTCGTCTACCACAGCGGGGGCGTTTCGGGCGTGGTCGGACTGGCGGCGGTGCGTTCGGAACCGCGGGACGATCCGAAGAATCCGAAATCGGCGGTGGTGGACCTGGAATTTGCCGGACGCCTCGATCCGCCCACAACACTCGCGGAAATCAAGCAATCCAAGCTGTTCAACGATTGGGCGCTGGTGCGGCAGGGGCGTTTGTCGACCATGGCGGCGCCCGAAGCGTTCGTGGAGTGGATGAAGAAACGGTATCCGGCCGCACGCATCTAAACTGCACGTCGCCGCCGGCGCGCGCGTCAATTGAATAGAGCAGCGTACAGATGAGACGCGGCCGGCCGGTCGCACGGTTGGCCGCGTCTCGGGGCTTATTGGAAGTTCAGGCCCGCGAGCGTGCGGGCGGAATGCAGCACCCGGTCTGGCATGCGTCGGTTGGAGTGCGGCCCTCCAACCGTTCTACGACCATCTTGCGGAGCATGGCGATGAATCCGGGATGCACGCCCACGGTCGACGCACGCGTGAGATGCACACCGATTTCGCGGCAAAGCTCGGCTGCCTCGGTGTCGAGATCGTAAACCACTTCCATGTGATCGGAGAGGAACCCGATAGGCGCCAGCACGATCTCCCTGGTCCCGGCGGCGTGCAGTTGGCGTATATGTTGGAGCACGTCAGGCTCGAGCCACGGTTGCGAGGGCGGTCCGCTGCGGCTCTGATAGACGAGCGTTCCGTCTCGACCGACCGTCTGCGAGACGAGCCGGCAGGATTCCTGCAGCTGTTCCACGTAGGGACTGGTCCCCGCCATTGCCAGGGGAACGCTGTGCGCGGTATAAACCAGGACCGCCGCGGCTCGCCGTTCCTCGGGTAGGGAATCGAGGGCGGTGCGAACGCGATCGGCCATGGCACGAATAAACTCAGGCCGGTTGTGAAAAGTCGGCAATTTGTGAATCTCGGGAGCGGCGGGGCCCACCGCCGCGCGCGCGCGTTCGATGTCCTCGAGATACTGGCGGCAGCCGGAGTACGAGCCGAATGCCGACGTCGCGAACGCCAGCGCTTTGTGCACGCCGTCCGATACCATTTGCCGAACGGTGTCGGCGAGCATGGGATGCCAGTTGCGGTTTCCCCAATAGACCGGGAGTTGCACACCATGTGCCGCGAAGTCGTTTTCGAGCGCGGCGATGAGCGCGCGCACCTGCGGATTGATGGGGCTCTTGCCGCCGAAGTGGCGATAATGCTCGGCAACTTCGAGCATGCGCTCGCGCGGTACATTTTTCCCGCGCAGAACATTTTCAAGGAACGGAATGATGTCATCCCGCTGTTCGGGTCCGCCGAAAGAAACCACCAGCAGGGCATCATAAGGCTGCGCAGGCATCATAGGCTGATGGTCGCATATCGCCGCGGAATCGGTCATTGGTGTCAAGGCGTTCTCACCTACATGGTCACTGGCCCCAGCCAGTTTGGCGCCATCGACCTCAATTCCGGCGTGTTCCCGCTTATTGACTTAAATCAAGGCGTTCCATTCGCCGGCTCGGGGGAAATCGGCGGCCCGATTTGCCTCGGTGGGAAGCGCCCAGGTGGCGGAGCAGCAGCAGGCTCAGGGCGGGATTCCTGGCTCTCGGGTCCGCCCAGGAGCACGATACGGCGGTTTGGCCTACGGTCAAGCCTTTTATCGGGTGAACGAGGCAACCGGCCGCGGCCGCCTCACGAGTTCTGGGGCGCTCTTGGGACGCTGTGGCGATGCCCGGAATCGAGGTCCGTCCGGTTCGCTGAGCAGGCCTACTGAATCAGCCGCAGTCCGTTGGCGCCGGGGATGGTGCGCACCCAGGAGTTCATTTCCTCTTCGTTCTGGAGAAGGTCGCGGAGGGTGGCCTTGCTCAGCACCTGGTCTACGGCCACCTGAACCGCGCGCCAGAGGGAGCGTACGGAACAATCCACCGAGCGCGTGCAGATGGCTGCCTGGCCGGAATGGCTGTCGCAGAAATCGCTTTCGAACAGGCGTCCGCCGAGGGCGTCGATCACATCTCCAATGATGACTTTCTCCGCGGGGCGCGCGAGGGTATAACCGCCCTCTTTACCGCGCGTGGCTTTGACGAATCCGCCCTTGCGGAGTACCCGCAGGATCTTGGCTGCATACGCGGGAGACACGCCTTCGGCCTGGCTGATTTCCGGAATGGTAAGGCCCTGGTTGGAATAGCCGGCGTAGGCGATTCGCACGAGGCAGCGGATGCCATATTCTTCGTTGGCGGTGAGTTTCATCTTCTTTGTAGCCTCGTGATGGGAATAATATCCTCGATGCCGAGCGCCAGCTTGGCGGCTTCCGACATGCACGCTTTACTCCAGGGCGGATCGAAGACCAGATCGAGCTTGACACCCGCCACGCCGGGCACCGCACGCACCGCCCGTTCGACCTCGCCCGGCAGCGTTCCCGCCACGGGGCAATTGGGCGCGGTGAGGGTCATCCGGAGAGCGACGTTGCCGGCGTCATCGACCGCGCACTCGTAGATCAGACCGAGTTCGTAGATGTTGACGGGCATCTCAGGGTCGTAGACCTTGCGGAGCGCGGCGATTACCTGGTCTTTCAGGGTCATTCTTCCGTCGTTACCGTCTCTCCGGCGCCATTCAGGGCCGATTTCAGAGTGTGCCACGCGAGCGTGGCGCACTTCACCCGGGCGGGATAATCGCGCACGCCGCAAAACACGATCAGCTTTCCGAGGTCTTTCGTCACCGGAGTGTCGGTGGTCAGGAGGTCGTGGAATTTTTCGAGGAGCTTGAGAGCTTCCTCCCGGGTTTTGCCCTTCAGGCTTTCGGTCATGAGCGAGGCGGACGCGGTGGAAATCGCGCAGCCGGAACCCACGAAACTGGCGTCTTTCACCACGTCTCCATCCATTTTCACGTAGAGCCTGAGCTTATCGCCGCAGAGAGGGTTGTAACCCTCGGCGTTGCGGGTGGCATCCTCCATCGCGTGACAATTGCGAGGGTGCTTGCTGTGGTCCAGAATCAGATCCTGGTAAAGATCGTCAACCATTAGGAGAAAATCTCCTTTACTTTTCCGAGACCGGCCGCCAGCGCGTCGATCTCCGCCGCCGTGTTGTAGAACGCCAGCGACGCTCGTGTAGTAGCCGTTACTTTGAACCAGTCCATCACCGGTTGCGCGCAATGATGGCCCGTGCGGACCGCGATTCCCTGCCGGTCGAGCACCGTTCCGATATCGTGCGGATGGATTCCCTCCATTACGAAGGAAAGCACCGCCGCCTTTTCGCGCGCCGTACCGATGATGCGCAGGCCGGGAATGCGCGAGAGCGCTTCCGTGCCGTAGAGCAGGAGTTCGTGCTCGTAGGCCGCTATTTTGTCGAGCCCGATGGCGTTGATGTAGTCGAACGCGGCGCCGAGTCCGATTCCGCCGGCGATATTGGGAGTGCCGGCTTCGAACTTATACGGAAGATCGGCATAGGTGGTTTTGGCGAAGGTGACCACCTTAATCATGTCCCCGCCACCCTGGTAGGGAGGCATCGCGTTCAGCAGGTCGGCCTTGCCGTAAAGGATGCCAATGCCGGTGGGGCCGACGACTTTGTGGCCGGACATGGTGTAAAAGTCGGCGTCGAGATCCTGGACGTCCACGCCGATGTGCGGGGCGGCCTGGGCGCCATCGATGAGAGTGACAGCGCCGGCTTTGTGCGCCATGGCGATGATCTGTTTGACCGGATTGATGGTGCCGAGCGCGTTGGAGACGTGCGTCACGGCCACCATGCGGGTGCGCGGATTGAGCAGCTTTTCGTATTCATCGAGGATCAGCTCGCCGCGGTCGTTCATGGGGATGACGCGGAGGGTCGCGCCGCTGCGCTCGCACAGAAGTTGCCAGGGGACGATGTTGGAGTGGTGCTCCATGGCCGAGATGATGATTTCGTCGCCCGGCTTGACGAATTTGGCGCCCCAGGAGGTCGCCACCAGGTTGATTCCCTCGGTGGTGCCGCGCACGAAAATCAGCTCGTTGATAGATTTGGAATTCAGGAACTGCTTGGCCTTGGCGCGAGTTTCCTCGTAAGCAGCGGTGGATCGCTGGCTCAGTTCGTGCACGCCGCGGTGGATGTTGGCGCAATCCACTTCGTGGAAATGACGGATGGCTTCGACCACCGAAATGGGCTTTTGCGCGGTGGCGGCGCTGTCCAGGTATACCAGGGGTTTGCCGTGGATGCGCTGCTTGAGAACGGGGAAATCCTCGCGGATTTTCTCGACGTCGAAAGCGGGGGCAATTACGCTAGAGGGCATGGTTCACTCGAGATGCACCGCTCCCTTGCGGTCGCGGCTCAGTATGAATGCTCATGGAATTTCTCGAAGAGGAATTTTTCCAGTTGCTCGCGGAGGGCAGGGACTTGAATGCGGTCGATGATGTCCTGCGCGAAGGCGTAGGTCAGGAGGCTGCGTGCCTGCTGTTTGCCGATGCCGCGCGATTGCAGGTAGAACATGGATTCGGCATCGAGTTGGCCGATGGTAGCGCCATGGGTGCAGCGCACGTCGTCGGCGAGAATCTGGAGTTCGGGCTTGGTGTCGATGACAGCGTCGTCGGAGAGCACGAGGTTCTTGTTGGTCTGTTTGGAATCGGTTTTCTGCGCGTCTTTACGGACGATGATGCGGCCGTTGAAGACGGCGCTCGACTTGTCGTCGAGAATGCCTTTGTAGAGCTCGTGGCTGGTGCCGTGGGGCTTGGCATGGTCGATGGACGTGTGATTATCCACGTGCTGGGTGCCGTTCACGATGTAGAGGCCGTTGACAATTGCCTCGGTGCCTTCCGCCAGCACCACATTAATGTCGTTGCGAACCAGCGCGCCGCCAAGCGAAATATTGTGGGTGGAAAAACTGGTGCTGCGGCCGAGCTGCGCGGCCAGAGTGGCGACATGGAAAGCAGACGTGTCTTCGCGCTGAACCTTGTAGTGGTCTACGACGGCGCCTTCGCCG